>ENA-UONY01000018-UONY01000018.1-human-gut-metagenome-genome-assembly--contig:-CS9-NODE-18-length-237962-cov-56.218354_pt1 | contig 237962 bp, 185 predicted proteins | sample MGYA00242465_ERZ724012 | MGnify/ENA metagenome assembly ERZ724012 | reverse complement strand
CTCTTCTGAAAATCAGATAGTTATCGCAAGATTTCTATCTGATTTTTGTTTTTAGAGAATGCTGAATTTAGTGTGGTTTAACCGAGTGAGTTAAACCAGGAAGTCAACCGAATGACGCAAAGCACAAATTCATGGTTATTTAAATAAGATATTTCTGAGAATATCATCTAACCACGGCTCTTTCATCTTTTCCACAAAAACATCATTCTTTAGTTGAAAAGCCTTTTTGTAAACACTCTGCATTTTCAAATTATAGCGCACCGTATCATAGCGGACTACTGACTGGTAAAATCCGGTATCAACAGCGACAATTTCATTTTCTATTCTCAATGTATCCTCAACTGTATCGGAAACTCTTCCAGTCTCCATCTGTGCGAATGAAATGCAGCTACCTCCGATTAGAGCCAATAATGTTACCAATATTTTATTCATACGCTACTGTTTTCTACAAAGATACAATATTCAAAGAACAAACATCTCTTTTACAAAAAAAATTCCATTATACCATAAACGCTTATAAGGCAACGCACACATTTGTATATCAAAGTTCAGTTTTAGTTAATAAAATTATGTAAGTTTGTAAACGAATAAAAAGCTCCCCTCCAATGAACAACATCATTCATAAAATCAGGCAGATTTATCCGGTTTCCGAAGAAGCTCTTCAGGCATTGCTGATGAATATGCAGGTAAGACACTACCCTAAAGGAACTTATATAGTACAAGCAGGAGTGACAGACCGTTTGGTTTATTTCATTGAGGAAGGGGTCACCCGTTCCGTATTTCATCACGACGGACAAGATACCACCACTTGGTTCAGCCAGGAAGGTGATGTAACCTTCGGAATGGATTCACTGTACTATCAGCAGCCGTCAGTAGAAAGCATTGAAACTCTTTCGGACTGCAAAATCTACGTCATCCACATAGACAAGTTAAATGCTCTCTACGAAACATATATTGATATAGCCAACTGGGGCAGAATACTGCATCAGAACGTAAACAAAGAGCTCAGTCATATGTTTGTGGAAAGGCTCCAACTGCCTCCCAAAGAGCGGTATGAACAATTTAACCGCCGTTACCCAGACTGATAAATCGGGTGAAGCTAAAATATGTGGCAGCCTTCCTGGATATTTCCATCTATACTCTCAGCCGGGTACGCGCAAAAAAATAGAAGATTGCCGTTCTTTTTTGCTTTTAAGCAAAAGAACTTCGCTTCGCATGGCGTATCTTTGAGATCCGAAAACATTAACCAAACAACAGAAAAAAAACAGATGTCGCACATTTCATCTTCTGCCTTTTCAGACACCAAAGCACATTATGACCTTCTCGACGGGCTCCGTGGCGTAGCAGCCTTGATGGTTATATGGTATCATATATTCGAAGGCTATGCTTTTGCCGGTGGTAGCATTATCGAAACCTTCAACCACGGCTATTTAGCTGTAGATTTCTTCTTTATACTATCGGGATTCGTTATCGGGTATGCTTATGACGACCGTTGGGGCAGGAACCTCACAATGAAAAACTTCTTTAAACGGCGCCTGATACGTCTCCATCCGATGGTCATTATGGGAGCTGTCCTGGGTGCCATTACTTTCTGTCTTCAAGGATGCGTACAATGGGACGGAACACATATTGCCCTCTCCATGATTATGCTGTCCCTTCTTTGCACTATATTTTTTATTCCCGCAATGCCAGGTGCAGGTTATGAAGTCCGTGGTAATGGCGAAATGTTTCCTTTGAATGGTCCATGTTGGTCCTTGTTTTTTGAATATTTAGGCAACATCCTTTATGCCTTGTTTATCCACCGCTTATCAAACAAAGCCCTTGCCGTACTGACAATATTGCTGGGAGTGGCATTGGCATCATTCGCCATTTTCGACATCTCCGGATACGGAAATATGGGGGTAGGCTGGACACTGGACGGAATAAACTTTGGCGGCGGATTGCTGAGGATGCTTTTTCCTTTCTCCATGGGCATGCTTTTGTCGCGCAACTTCAAGCCTATCAAGGTGAAAGGTGCTTTCTGGATATGTGCCATTGCATTGGTTACCTTGTTTTCAGTGCCCTACTTGGAAGGTGCAACACCGGTCTGTACAAATGGCATTTATGAAGCGTTCTGTGTAATCATCGCTTTTCCGGTTCTCGTCTGGTTAGGAGCTTCCGGTACCACAACGGATAAAAAATCGACCCAGATATGCAAGTTCCTGGGAGATATATCCTATCCAGTCTATGTGATACATTATCCATTTATGTACTTGTTCTATGCATGGCTCATCAAGAACCAGCTCTTCACGTTGGAGCAGACTTGGCAGGTTGCCTTGTGTGTTTACGCATGGAACATATTATTGGCTTATCTATGCTTAAAATTCTATGATGAACCGGTACGGAAATATCTGGCCAGACGCTTCTTGAGCAAAAAACAATAAACAGTCCGTCACGGAGATTATGCTGATTCGCACAGATACAAATTCCCGATATAAATTCAATCTGCGCAAATCAGTATGATCTTTGTGGCGAACTGTTATTCCAGATAAAGCGGTTCCACTACTTCCATCACATTCTCATGGAACCACTCATCCAATTTTGCCTCTACCTTATCCTTTATCTGTGGAGTGATGTATTTCTTCATTTTCTTATAAGCATAGATTGCAGCAAATCCCTTCCCTACCATAAAGACTTGTCCCAAGAGGTCTTCTATACCGGCAGGAAACACAATGGCCACCAAAGCAATCATGATATTTGTCCTTTCACTCTCTGGAGTAGAATCAGCAGTCAGGACATAATAAGCTGTCAGTACGGGACGACCAGCTGCCCGACTACCTTTCTTTATATACTCCTCTACTTTAAGACGAATCTCGTCCATAGAAAAATTCATTTTCATATTCATAATCTCCTCTTTTTATTTATTAGACGCAGAAAGATGAAGTTTGGTTGCAAAAATCTGCAAATAACATAAAAATAGTTCTGTGGAACAATCACAGCCCCACAGAACTCTCATAAAACCATCTAATCTATACATGTAAATCTTACAATACTACAAATTTCACAATTTGTATATAATCAAGAACCTTATCCAAACTATAATTGAATTTCCTTACCGGAAACGATACATTTCTGTACATCTATTACCCCATATTTCACATCTATAAACGGCTTTCCTTCCTTAAGTCCAACATTACCAAAACCCGTTTCCGTAGACAAGAATGAAGTGAAATCATCTCCAATCCGCGAATCTATATACAAAATTTTGTCTACTGCATCATAGCGTATTCCCGTAAGGCCTTCTAGCATAGCATAACTGGCCATTGCACGAGCATACCATGCTCCACACTCATATTCATTAAACGGATTACGAACACGACCATTATAACGATCACGGCAAGTTCTCACTATTTCAAGCCCTTTTTCCACTTCTCCTTCAAACATAAGATGAGCAGCCACTTGATATTCAATTCCAGTCCACACTTCGTTACTGTATACAAAAGGCAATTTTAGCTTACCACCTTTCGGCCAGGTACAAAGTAATAATCCCCCATCCTCTCCCAATGCAAAGGTGGAACGTTGAGGGTTGACATGGTTACTTAAGCTCTTTTTAAAGTTATACTTATGGACAGAAATCAAATGACTTTTTACTTTCAGACGATCGACCACCTCCGGCATTCCACATACCAATGTCATCCAAGAGCCCAATATTCCGTCAGACAAACAACCTTTACCATACTGATATTTCGGACCTTCTTCTTGTAGGATTTTTAAAGCTTCTGGCGTATAATGGGTCACAAACGATTGGGCATCAACTGGGTCTGGAGCGTCCAATCCAGTCCATTGAATGTTCTGAATAAAATACTCTCCATCAAAAAGTTTGCTCTCCAAATATGCTTTACTTTTATTCATCAATTCTTCATAACGGGAAATATCATCGCCTACCGTTTTACCCATCAAGCAAATAGCTTGTAATGCTCCTACATAAAAACTGGTAATCATCCCATTCGCGCCCCAAAACTCTATATCATACGTATTATGGTGAGGTTCTTCAACAGCTCCAACCTCTCTCGGATCCCAAGTACGGATACAATAATCCATACTTTTCTTCACAGCTGGATACATCATCTTCAGCCAATTTATATCACCCATAATTCTCCATTCACGATATACCTTCATTATACCTCCTAATTGCCCATCTGCCGCCGAATGAAAATCATGGACAGTAGGACTGATAGGCAGATTCGTACGGAACACTTGATGTCCCCTTTTATCCTGGCTCACAAAAAATTCTGTTTCACGTAATGTACGTTCTAATTTTGGGAAAAGATGAGATACAGCTTGCGCATAATTCCAAACATGCGTGCATGAACCATGACAAGAGCCCCAATTATCATGACTTCCCTCCCAATTCCACATACGCCCATCGTATTGGCGAAGTACTGTAGTAGATTTCAATATACTCAAATTAGCAGCAACAGCCTCCTTAACTTCAGGTGGAAGAGTAGAATCATAGAAAGCATCAGTGAACAACTGAGTATTCTTTTTCAATGCATCATAATTATCCAACCAGTAGTTTGCAACATCTTGTATACTGCCAAACCTACTGCTATACCAAGGGCGGTAATTCCCTTCAAAATTATTCTCATAAGTATAACAGTTACTCAATTCATCTGGACAAACTGGTGCATCAGGGATATCAGTATCTGTACGTGGGATTCCACCTATTCGTTCTTGTGAATAAGGGACATACCAAGCCATGTACAACCTTATATTACGAGTCTCACCAGGTGCTAAAGTAAACGGCACATATAACGAAGCTCCCACTGCTCCTTCCAAGCCTGCTGGATTCTCTTCCATTCTGCCCTCTTCCAAGTTATCCCAACAAATGCTCAATGGGTCGAACCAACCTCCACGAAACCAGTTATGATTAACTACTGTCTGGGGATTGTCAGTATAAATCATAAAATCACCTTGACAGAAAGGTTCATTCTCTGTGCCTGTCTGTCTTAGAATGAATCCATTCTTTGCTGCATCTATATACGCTTTACCCCTACCCGGAGTTTGCATAAAATTCATACTATTATATGAAAAGACGGCTTGTACTTCCTCATTACTGGTATTATGAAACTCATATTCAAACCCAGCAACCGGTAGACTTGAATTATCTTCATCCGTTGGTATAAATGGATTCCAGGCAACCAGTTTCACATCTATAGGGACATTCTGATCTGCCAACTCTACCTCCGCAAAAGGGAAACGTGACTGGAAACTATACTCCTTAAACCGGGGCATTCCCCATGAGCCGCCGTCTCCACGGCTGGAATTAGGAGCACCAAATTTTTTCCATTCTGGAACCGGCCCTTCCAGAATTCGTGTACCATGCTCATAACCTTTCACATGAATTGCAGCAAACATCGTTGGTTCATTGAAAACATTCGGTCTATGACGTATAGACATATTACTCAATGCTCCTGTTCCTTCAATACAGAACATGCCCGTGCCTATACCTCCTATAGGGAAAGCTATTTTACGCGTATATTCACCTATATACTTCTCATTATAGCCACGTTCAACCGCACTCTCATGATGCCAGCACCCTTGAAAAATCAGTGCACAAACTACCAGACATACTAATAAATATTTCGTCATAAATACTGTATTTATTATCAATTTTTTATTTTGTATCAGGAGCTACAACTGTATAGACAGCACTACTTCTACCGGAAGGAAGGCGGAGATAACATTTTATATTTACTCCACTGAAAGATAAAGGTAACTGCAATGTATCCGTATAGAGTTTTCCATATAAACGAGGATCGGTACCATCTGTGGTATAATATATATCAGCACCCTCTACTGACGGCTTCAAATCCACTATCGCGTTACCGCCTCTAACAATAGCTTTATCCCAACCAATCGGTTCGGGAATACGGAAAGTAACCCCTTGTCTATCCAGTTCAGCCAAACATCCCGCTAATCTTTCACGGAAATCTGCATAATTCTTCTTTTCCGCAGGTGACCAACCTATTTCTGAAAGGGCCATAGCCCGAGGATATGCCATATAGTTCACTTTATCAGGATGATGTATAAATTCTCCCCAAACATTGGCTTGTACCCCCATTATATAACCACATTGCTCTTTTGTAAGCTTAGGCGTATAAGGTTCATAGCTGTAGATATGTTCCAACGTAACCAGTCCTCCTATATTTAAAGGCTCATTAGTACAATCCTCACTCTGATAATAATCAATATACATATAGTTATTGGGAGCCATCACCACTTTATGCCCCATTTCCGCTGCAGCAATTCCACCGTTTTCTCCTCTCCAGCTCATTACAGCAGCATTCGGTGCCAGACCACCTTCTAAGATTTCATCCCAACCAATGATTTTTCGCCCCTTCCCCGTTACAAATTCATCCAAATGATGGATGAAGTAGCTTTGTAATTCATGTTCATCTTTCAATTTATTTTCCTTAATGCGTCGTTGACACTTCGGACATTCTTTCCAACGTCTTTTAGGTGCCTCATCACCGCCTATATGAATATACTCACCGGGAAACAAATCTATCACCTCGGATAAAACATCTTCTACAAACCGATAGGTTTCATCATTACCGAGACAAAGAACTTCCTCCTTAATACCCCAAGTTTCCGGTATCCGAAATGGTCCGCCCGTGCAAGACAGCTCCGGATATGTAGCTAAAACAGACATTGTATGTCCTGGTAAATCGATCTCCGGAACAATAGTGATGTACCTATCTGCCGCATATTGGATAATCTCCTTAATCTGCTCCTGAGTATAGAATCCTCCATGTGGAATACGATCTTGTTCTGTCGGATTATGCCCCCACTGAGTACTATTACGCCATGCCCCAATTTTGGTCAATTCTGGATACTTTTTTATTTCAATACGCCACCCGGCATCTTCTGTCAAATGCCAATGGAATCTATTTATTTTATAACGAGCCATTAAATCTATATACTCTTTTACATATTCCACTGAGTAAAAATAACGTGCAACATCCAACATCAAACCACGATAACCAAAACGGGGTTCATCATTTATCATAATATACGGAAGCTGTATGCATCCATTTCCCTTATCAACAAGTAACTGCTGCAATGTCTGAATTCCATAAAATATTCCAGCTTCACTTCCCTTGATTGTTACTCCCTTATCATCCACAACTAATGAATATGCCTCTAAAGGCATTTTCTTGTCTATCTGCAAATGAATGGCATTCTTTCCTTTCGATCCTTTCTTCAAAGTCACCCCAAACCGTCCATCTAAATAATTATTAAAGAGACCGACTGTTTTGGTAAGCGCATCATTACTGTAATTTATACGTGTATCGGCAGATACATCCCAAGAACCTTCTCCCATCACCATTTCTTTTGGCATAGGAATTACTGACTGTGCATTACAAGGTAACGTACCGAGAATAATACATATTACCAATATGTATTTCCATCTGATTTCGTGTTTAATCATGACTGTAATTCAATTTTATATCTATATCCTTTTGTTTATTCACCTTGATATTTACTGTCTCGAATCCTTTGGCAGAAATCGTTAGCACATCGTTTTCTACAGTCAGAATGGAATATCTTCCGCCTTCCTTACTTATAACCGTTCTACCAGAATAATTAGATTTGATTTCAATTCCACTTATAGGGGTTGCTTGTACATCTCTGACACAACCAGCAACCTTTATCTTTCTTCCTGGATTCTTCACAATTTCATCCATGCAGAAGTCGTTATGACCAAGACTATTACTAGTCACCGGCTGTCTGCCAACAAAGATTGTCCTTCGTAATCTGATATCATCTGAGGCTGTTCCTATCTGTATTTCATACTCCCCTTCTTCTACTACTTTTTTCATGCTCAAATCATATAAGGCCAATTCTTGTATTGGTAGCTTCAAAACAACTGTCTGCATTTCGCCTGGTTGTAAGAATGGTTTTGAGAATGCCTTCAGTTGCTTGACTGGAGTCACAACCGAACTGACCACATCTCGAACATAAAGCTGTACTACCTCCTTTCCCGCTACACTACCCGTATTCTTCAAAGATACACTGACAATCAAGGTATCAGATGGATGTAATAACTCTGCAGAATAATGAGCATTCAAATACTCAAATGTAGTATAACTCAATCCATGCCCAAAAGACCATAACGGAGCTGGTGAAGAAAAAACATAATCACGTCCAGGTTCATTTGGTCTACCAGGACGACGATAGAATCCTTTGTCCGTTGGCAAATGATTATAAAAAACCGGTAAATGTCCTACGCTCTGCGGAAACGAGAATGGAAGTTTGGCTGAAGGATTAATATTTCCCAATAACATATCAGCTATTGCATCTCCAGCTTTCTCACCACCGTACCATTGTACAACTATGGCTGGAATATGTTCTTTTATCCAAGAAATAGAAAAAGGCTTACCTGTAACCAATACAACTATAACTGGTTTTCCTATTGCATAGATTTCTTCCACCAATTCTTCTTGTACACCTGTCAGATCCAGAGAAGAGAGGTCAAACCCCTCCCCACATGTAGCATCTGAATAGTCACGTGCCAGTGAAGCACTAGAAGAACCAACAAACACAACAGCCATGTCACTCGCTTTTACAGCAGCTACAGCTTCATCAAATCCGGATTTATTATCTGTAATAAGATCACATCCTGCCGCATAATTTATTTTTATCTTATTTCCAACCCGTTTCTTTAGGCCTTCAAGTGGAGTAACCCCATCTTTATTACTCCGGCTCCATGTATAATCCCCGAACTGTACTTGATTAGCATTCGGCCCAATCACTGCTAATGATTTTATTTTATTCAAATTTAAGGGTAAAAGAGTATTTTCATTCTTCAATAAAACAATCGATTCATCGGCCACTCTGCGCGATAGCTCCACCGCTTCTTTAGTACGCATGGCTACTTCCGGCATGTCAGCGCCCTGATATGGATTCTCGAACAATCCTAATTCAAATTTAACACGTAAGATACGTCCAACAGCCAAATCCACATATTTTTCATCAAACCTGCCTTGCTCTATCAATTGCTCCAAAGCCCAATAGCAATTACTGGAAGCTTCCAAGTCCACCCCCGCAGTCAAGGCTTGGATAGCCGCTTCACTATCATCCTTAGCTGTATGCTGAAAATCCTTCAACATAGCCACTGCCCCCCAATCGGAATATACATATCCTTTGAATCCCCATTCATTGCGTAAAATATTCGTCAGTAAATAAGAAGAAGCAGAATTAGGGATGCCATTCCAAGAATTATAGGAGGTCATCACCGCCTTCACTTCCGTATTCCGAACAGCCATCTCATACGGCTTGATATGGATATTACGTATATCCCGTTCTCCACTCTCAACTGAAGCCAAGTTCAGCCCTCCCAAAGGAGCTCCTCCCGGTCCAAAAGGTTTCAACATTGGAGATATTCCTCCGTCAATATAACCTTTCACTTGTGCAATCCCCATCTGTCCCACTAGCCAAGGATCTTCACCAAACGATTCCTCAACACGCCCCCATCGCAAATCCCGAACAACATCCAATCCTGGTGAAAGAGTCTGAATTACCCCTTGGGACCTTAATTCTGTAGCAATTGCTTTAGTCATCTGATAAGCCAAATCTAAATTAAAAGTACTACCAACGGCTACAGATTGAGGAAAAATGGTAGAACCATCATGTACCGAGCCATGTAAAGACTCAGTTACTGTAAAAACTGGGATTCCCAAGCGTGTCTCTTCAACCATATATTTCTGAATTGCATGAAATGCTTTCCGCACATTTTCACCAGTAAGATTGAATCCCTCAATACAGCCGTAACTAATATCACCAGCTGCATCTCTTAATTTTTGGTAATCCACCTCTTGACCATTGTATAATTGATAACCATGCAAATGACTTAATTGTGCTATTTTTTCTCGTAATGTCATTCTGCCCAATAAATCTGTAACCCGTCGTTCAACAGACATACTAGAATCCTTGTACACCGGAATGCATTGAGCCATGGAATCTACGGCAATAAGAACCGACAATATAAAAGGTAATAACCATTTTTTCAAAATCCTATCTTCAAGTAACATATTTCAGTAATTCAAAAAGTAAATATAAATATCAATCTTATGGTATAGCTTGATGGTCTGTATCACGCATTCTATACCAATCAACCAACTTTTCTTTCTCTGGTAATTTGAACGCCAGAGGTACAGCTTTGTCTTGATACCAGAAAGCCGCCGAAGAGAATTTAAAGGGCCGGGTCTGCTCCGGTTTACGGGGATTTATAAAATCAAAAATAAAACTTTCATTGAAACAGATTGCATCTTGCTCATGATAACGATACATACTCACCATCGAACGGAGCGGATCCTTTATAGGAACTCCATGCAACTCTCCACAGAATTCACCTTCCCTAAAATACCAGCCACCATTAAAATAATCTTCAAGTCCAGAACCAACTATAGTCGGTACACTTTTGTCTTCCGTATCGATATAAATAAACTCGGGTGCTTCCAAATATCCCAAGTAGTTTGGAAGCCAACTCTGCATGGACAAGGAACAGCCAATAAAATGTCCATGTCCTTTAGTCTGCAATATGGTTAATGGTTCATAACCAGGATTGGTACCAGCATTATATAAACAATGGAATCGTCCCATACCCTCAGGTAAACTCTCCAATTGATCATAATTGGCATTTAAGAAAACGCTTGTAGTCAAACGGTGATGAAGATTTTCCACTTCTATCCTTACCTTTTTAAATGGCATCGGAAAATAACAATAGAAACCTCCACTGGACATACCTATATATTTGGACATATAATGCTTATATTCACAATGCCCTATACCAAAGAAGTCACCAATCGGACATTCTACAGAAGGATAGTCCTCACCATCCCAATAAATACGCAAAATCAGCATTTTCAAAATAGTAGGATCAGGCCACCGCTCCTTACTTAAATCCCAATTTTCCCAAAACCAACCATTAATAGTAAACCACATACGGGTAATTACACCAGGAGAAGTGTGATCTACCAGTACGGATTTCTCACCCGGTCCAACCAAATGGGCTTTAATCTTAGTATTCAAGTCAAAAGTCGTAAACTGACGAGATACAGCGTTACGCATAGTATGGATAGATGTAAAAGCAGAGGTTTGAATGTCTCTCCGTTCTTTCTTGATGGGATTCAATGCATGCCCTACACCAGGTAATGCTGCCAATCCTACGGCACCTGCCATAGTAGCCAATGCTTTACGACGAGACATCTTTTGAGGGCTGGAATCCATATTGCCCGGAATTTGTTTTCTCTTCATCATATTATGTATTAACAATTATCCTTGCGGTTCAATCTCTAAAATAGAGCCTTGTATATGTCTAGTACCTTTGGCTCTGTCAAAGTTTATATAGTATACCACCAATACCCTCTTCTCATCCAGCTGTACAGCCCATGTATATCCGACATCTCCATTATCCGCATCATCTCTTATGATAATCTCAGGAGCCGTGGCAAAATCTGTACATTCTGCATTAAGAATTCTGGCTCTAACTCCACAAGGTTCATGACGATAACCATATGTCAACAAAACTCTATTGTCTGGCAGCCTCATTGCCTGGAGAGGATGTCCTTTGAACCCCATACTTTTCCATTCACCAAATGTTTTCCCACCATCTATGGACCGTGCAATACAAGCTTGGTCACCAAACGCTTCCGAACGCATAAAAGCAATCAAATCCCCATTAGGCGTTTCATACATGGAAGTCTCATTAAACGAGACCTTTTTATCTTTAGCAATTTTCGTACCGTATTCCCATGTTTTTCCTTTATCTTTGGATATAAGCAAATAGACCGACGTATTTCTTAAAGCTTCTGTATCAGAAGCTACTACTGCCCAAAAAATACGTCCATCTTTTCCTTCATACAAAGCGCCACGATTATAAGCCGGCAATTTACCTCCCAATCCACTATAATTTATTTCAGACGGAACGCTACAAGGTATAATCAAATCATTCCAAGTTCTACCATCATCATAAGAACGGAGCAAATATCCTCCTGCAAAAACAGCGTCTGTATTCTGTACGAACAGTTTCTTAAGAACAGCTAAACCATCCGGACGAATAAATGTCCACAAATAACTAGCACATAGCAGTGTTCCATCTTTCAACTTCAACAAACATGGATCTTGTGAGCCTCCAAACGGATGGGCATAAAGCAGTTCCGGTTCCTTGGTCCAATGTTCGCCATCTTTGGATCTCACTACTACCAGATAACTATTCGGGTCCAAATGATTATTCTTCTTCTCCTTAAAGACTTTACGGTCTGGAGCTCTTCTGAACGATACCAGTATCTCTCCATTCGATAATCTTACAGCTGAAGGAAAAGCGGAGTAAAACATGGTATCCTTATATATTATTACATCCTTTATTTTCTTGACACCTGGTATCAAAACGTCATTCTGTTGAGCAAACAATGTTGTCGCAGAACACAAGTAAGCAAGCAGACAATAAAAGAGAAATATAGATTTCTTCATATATTTTATTATGTTCGTTTATCAATCTTTCCAATATGCTGTAAAGTTACAACATATTGGAAAGATTTCAATAATATACTTCATTTATCCCAACCAGGATTTTGAGTAACTATATCAAACAATATACAACAACTATTCCCCATGTTCACTAATACATAGATTAATATTTTTATCAAATATGATTTCATCTACAATAATATTATTTGTCATATCCTGGATTTTGGCCATTTTCCCAATTATCCGGCCCACCATTCTGTTCAAGAATTTTGGGATTTTGGTCCAATACTTGACGTGGAACTGGAAATACATAATTTTTCGATTCAAATTTCCTCTTCCCATCAGGAGCTTGTATTACTGTATATTTTAATCTTCCATTCACTTCCTCTATTCTCATAGCTTGCAACCCTTGACTATACACTTCTTCAGCTATTTTCCATCTTAAAAGATCAAATCTGCGTTTATCTTCAAATGCTAGTTCTACTCTACGTTCACGGCGTATAGCTTTCCTCATCTCATCTTTGCTTAATCCCTCCTTCAATTTAGGCAAATATGGCTCTTCAGGATTTCGTTCTCTTACAGCATTCACTGCATCATAAACAGAAACATCTGGGCCAACCGACTCATTACGAGCTTCTGCATAGTTCAAAAGCACTTCTGCATATCTAAATAAATAATAATTTTGGCTACTTGTTGCCCCATCCCAATTTGCTGCCCCTAAAGCAATATTTGGATTCATTCGCTTACGCAAATTATAACCTGTATTAGTGGCATCACTAGCATCTGATAGGTCCAACTCATTCAAACTATTCATTCCTAAACGAGTATAAATAGTAGTATTATACCAATAAGAACCATCATACACAATTGTTTCATAAAATCTCTTCTCTCTATTCAGATAGGGATTTTGTTCATCATAACCAGAATCAGGTTCATCAATTGTTTTGCCATTACTCATTGCATAATCTGCAACTAAATTATGCGTCGGATTGACAGCTCCCCAACTCGTATGTCCTCCATTTCCTGTATAGGGAGTTGACATATAACTAGACTCCCTTCCCCCTTTAGCTCCTGGATAATATTGGCGGTAGAAAATACCTTCCTCATTAATGTTTCCCTCAGGTAAAAATAATTTACCATAATCAGGATATAAATGATACACGGCTAAATCCATTATCTCTTGATTAGTCGCTGCCGCTTGTTCCCACCTTCTTAAGTCATTATCTGGATTATGCAAAGGACTTGCAAAATACAATTCAATCCAGCCTTTTAATGCTAATGCAGCTCCTTTTGAAACTCGTCCAGGCTCTTTTGTTATTGACAAGTCAACAGCGGCCAATCTCAGCTCATCAATTAAAAAATCTGCAGTCTCCTCTACAGTAGATCTAGATACAAAAATTTCATCTCCTTGAGTTATACGATCTAAAGGTTCAGTAATCAATGGTACCCCCCCATAATTCATCCACAATATGTGGTAGAAAAAAGCGCGTAGAAAGCGTGCTTCAGCTATTCTTTCTTTTTTATAATTATCTGACAAGTTAGATTTTGAAACCTCTTTAATGAATATATTACACTTTCTTATAAAAGAATAATTTGTATCCCAATAAATATTTAAAGTTATACCTCCATCAGGATAAGCATAAGGAGTATAAGACGATTCTCTCTCCAAACTTCTAGAAGGAGCCCATGAAAAACCATTCATAGAATTGTCACTAAAATTTTCAAATGGATCTTGATAGTTATTTCCATCTGGTAATTTGTCATAGATATCATTTAGAAATAAATCTGCAGAACTTTCATCAGCCCAGATATTTCCATCTGACAAACGATCCCTAGGAATTACATCAAGCAAACTATCATCACAAGCCGTTAAAGCAGTACAAATAGCAACTACAAAATAATACAACTTTTTCATAACTAATTTCATTTTAATGTATTAAAATTTAATATCCACACCAATAGAAATTACTTTTTGTTGAGGATAATAGATACCATTTTGATCACTAATTTCCGGATCAAAATTTTTAATTTTACTCCATGTGAAAATATTCTGACCAGACACATATATTCTTGCTGATTTGATCCCAACCATATCGGCTAAAGACTTGGGGATCGTATATCCTAACTCTCCCGTCTTTAATCTTAGATAATTCCCATTATGTAACCACCAAGATGAATACTGAGTATTATTTGTAGCAGGAATTGTTGTCACACGAGGATTTCTAGCATTTGGATTATTAGGAGTCCATACATCCAATGCAGTTTTTGGCACAGATGAATTATTTGTAAATGGCCATGCTCCAACATCTCCAATCCAGAAATCTCGTTTTGCAGCACCCTGAAACAACAAAAGCAAATCAAATCCTTTATATCTAATACTAGGAGAAAATCCATATACAATTTGTGGAATATTAGAAAGTCCAATAGGCACCATATCATCTTCAGTAATTGAACCGTCTTTATTAGTATCCTGATACTTTAAGTCACCGGGATGCACTGTTCCCCAAGGCTGTTTTACATTATACTCATCTGAATCAATAATACCATTCCCATTCAAATCATCCGAAAGTTGAAAGTACCCTAAAGCTTTATAACCGAATTTTTGTCCCAGTGGTCTACCTGTTTGCCTCCGATATGGATTATTATAAGTAGCTGGAGTCTCAAATATCTCAACAATCTTATTTTTAGCATAAGTAAAATTCACTTGAAGTCCTGCGGAAAAATCTTTTGTAAATTGATTAGATGCATTTAAACTAAATTCAATGCCTCTATTTTTCATTTTACCTTTATTTTCCTGGGCTATCCCAATACCATACTCAAATGGTACAGTAACTTGAGGCTTTACCAACATATTACTTCTATATTCAGAGAAATAATCTATCGAAAATGATATTTGATTATTAAGTAGTCCCAAATCAAAACCTATATCCATCTTTCTAGCCTTCTCCCAAGTTATATATTTATTAGGCTCTAATAACTCAGACAAACCTTGTGTTGGTTTACCATTCAAAACAGCAGAATTACTATACAGATTATAAGAGCTGAGATACTGGAACGGATCTGCCGCCAAAGCACCAGATTCTCCATACGAAGCTCTCAATTTCAAATTACTCAGCCAATTAAAACGCCCTTTCAAAAAGTTTTCTTCTGAAATACGCCACCCTATTGAGGCAGATGGGAAAAAGCCAAACCGATGATCTGGAGCAAAATAATAACTACCGTCATAACGAGCAGAAGTTTCAAATAAATATTTACCATCATATGCATAATTTACACGATATATGATAGAGCGCTGTTTCGTTTTAGAGGAATTACCACTATTTTTTATATCTGCGGGATCAGAACTTCCATTATTCAACTCTGGTATATTAACATTATAATTCAATCTAGAGGCCTCAAAGGAATCTCCTTGCGTATTTCTCATCTCAAAGACCACTAGCCCTCCCACTTCGTGTTTACCAAAAGTATTATTATATTGAATTTGTCCTTGCAAGGTGAGACTTTGATTTTCAGAATAATTCTGAGTATATGTAGGTTTTTCTGGTCCGTCACTACCTGCTTGTACATATTCAGGACTACCACTTGACATGTCAACAGTGTAATAAGGCATAGGAGTTTTCCAAATCTTTTTATGAATAGGCTTCAAATCGTATGCTATAACTCCTTTCAGTTTCAATCCTCTAACAAACGGCAAGTCTTGTTCTATAACCATTTGGTTATACATAACATAGTTACGATATTTATTAAATCCACTTTGATAAATTTGACCATATACAGTGCGGCCTTCAAATTCTCCAGCCAATCCACCTGGGTAAACCAATGGAGCAATCGGAGGAGTACGAAAAGCTTGAGAAAAAATATTCCCTGCACCGCCAGAAGCTACTCCAGGATAATTATACTGTTCAATCCGTCCAGTAACAGCCAATTCTATTTTAGTTGTTTTTGTAGCCTGAGCCTGTATTTTGGACATTAAACTATATTTATGCATATTAGTTGTTTCCCACATACCACCCTGATACAAATAATTTAAACTTATATAATAGTTAAATTTCTCACTCCCACCAGACAACTGAACATTATGACTTGTTATCGGTGAATTTGATTTAATCAATTCTTTTAATACATTGTGATTAGGATAATTTATCGGATCTTTCCCTGATTTATACATTTCCAAATCATAATCTGAAAAACGATGAGGTTGTCCCTGATTATCATTTGCCTGATTAAATAAACAGGCATATTCATAAGAATCGGCAAATTCAGTCAAAACTGTTGGATTTTGCCACCCTACATACCCATTATAAGAGAATTGAGGAGCACCAGAATTTCCTTGTTTCGTTGTTACTAAAATTACCCCATTCGCTCCTGCCATACCATAAGGAGCTACCGCTGCCGCATCCTTTAAAACAGTAATAGAAGAAATACTATTAGGATCAAGACGAGATAATTCACGCTGAATTCCATCAACTATAACCAAAGGGGCACTATTTCCTGTCGTACTTACACCACGAATCATTATATCAGATAAATCTGAACCAGGTTCTCCACTTTTTTGTGTAAATATCACACCCGCCATTCTACCGCCTAAAGTATTAGAAACATCTGCTACTGGTTGTTGGCTTATAATCTTACCATCCACAGAAGAAACAGCTGCTGTAAGTGATGTTTTCTTTTGAGTTCCATAGCCAACTACCACTACTTCCGATAATAATTCACTATCTTCTTTTAGAATAATCTTCATAGTTTTCTCAGCTTTAACTTCATATGTCTGATAACCAACATAAGAAACTTTTAAGACAGTTCCAGTCTTTACATTCAATGTAAACTTACCATCAAGATCAGTTATATCACCATTGGCTGTTCCTTTTTCTACAACACTAGCACCTACTATAGGTTCACCATTAACATCTAATACTACTCCTGTCACAATCTGAATCTGATATTGCTCTTTCTTCTCATCTATTACAAATTCACTAGCCAACGAGTAATTTTGTAAAATACTTATCAGAGCAAAAGTGACAACAGCACAAATTCTACAAGAAAATGTCATTTTCATAATACTACATTTTAAAATTAATTAAAGAATTTATATCACTTTACTTTTAATTTTTTCTCCATTTCTGTTCAATCTCCTCCAATGATAACCCTTTTGTCTCCGGCAAGAATAAATACCCCCATACCAAACCCAACACGGCAATAAATCCATAAAGAAAAAATGCACCTGCCGGATTCTCAGAAGTCGTTTGTCCAACAACAATTTCGGTACCTGGTATAGAAAAAAAATCTATAATCTTAAAGAAAGTAAAGGAGACAATGCAATTAAATATCCATACAGCCAATGAACCTATCGAAGTCCCCAATCCCCGTACTTTCTGCGGAAATATCTCGGAAATGACCAACCATCCCAAAGGTCCAATACTAATTGCAAAAAATGCAACATATCCAAACATAAAAATGACCATTAACCACCTTCCGATTTCGCCCAACTGATTAGCATAAATAAAACAAGCACTAAGGCACAAAACAGAAAAGGCAATTCCTGACAGACCAATAAAATACAACTTTCGTCGTCCGATTCTATCCACTAAATAAAGAGAAATCACTGTAAATACAACATTTACAATTCCAATACCTACAGAAGCCCAAATAGCAGAGAGTGTACTTTCAAATCCTGCCATCAGGAAAATCTTCGGACTATAATAAATAACTGTGTTAATACCTACAAACTGTTGAAAAAACATAATACAAACAGCAATCATTAGAGGAGTTCTCAACCAAGGCTGCATCAAATATCGCCATCCTACCGCACTATTCCTATCTTTCTCTATTTCCACCTCCATTTGTCCAATTAAATCATTTACTGTATTTTCCGGTTCTATTTTCTGCAACACTTTCCTACATTCTTTCAACCGTCCTTTACTCAACAGCCACCGAGGTGTTTCAGGCACAAAACACATACCTACCAGTAATACCAAAGCCGGTACGACACCTGCCCAAAACATCCATCTCCAACAATCCAACTTGTTTTCATCAGCCCAAAAGGTATCTGACATGTATGAAAGTAAAATACCTATTGTAACCATTAACTGAAACATTGAAACCAGACGTCCCCTAGATTTAGCTGGAGCAATTTCTGCTATATACAATGGAACAGTAAATGATGCCACACCTATAGCTATACCAAGAAACAGACGAGAAAAAACCAAGCTCGTCAAATCCGTTGCCAGTCCTGACCATAACGCTCCCACTGCAAATATCACAGCAGAAACCAATATGATTTTTCTTCTTCCAAATATATCAGATAAACGCCCACAACATACAGCCCCCAACATAGCTCCCAACAAACCAGCCGCCGTAATCCATTCAACATCATTATTATCTATTCCCCAATCTGACTGAAGAAATGGAATCGCTCCTGAAATTACCCCAGTATCAAAGCCGAAAAGCAATCCTCCTGTTGCTACAACTGTAGCTATTAAAAATATTATATGTCTGTTTTTCATATTAAACTTATATTTTAGGGTTCAAAACTTATCCAAACTTCCTTTTTCACTGACGGATTCGGAACATATAAGAAAGTATCCGGAGCATCTTCAAAAATTTTATAAATGGATTTACCTTTCCCAATACCTAAATCATGATACTCTCTTGGAGCCTTTCTTACCAGTTCCGAAAAATGATAGTTTGTATTTCTGATCCACTTCAATCCATCACCCTCAAAAACAGGATACCATGCAATACCTTTATGACGACGAATCTCAGCATATTCAAAACCATATTCACGGTCACACCATGCACCAAACACAAGAGATTCATCTGCATTCGTACTAATGGTAGCATGTACCCAATATGGAGGGACCACCACCACATCGCCAGGCTGTGCATAAACAGCATAACACCTCCCCGGTTCATCTGTAGCCGACTCTTGCATGTAAATGACCGCCTCTCCATTCCATATCTCATAAACCTCTGGAGTGGACCATTGACTAAAAGGTGAGACCTTATGAATATGTCCCTGACTGCGAATGGGTTCCATTCCCAAACTTCCTTTGGCATAAGCCACTACTCCAAAAAGCAAATGCTGTTTTTGCAAAAGCGCTTTATGAACAGTCTTACCCACATCCATAGCTATAGAATAGACAATATCCGGTCCTTCACATTTCGGATCCAACAAACTAGACCGGATATCATCCAACCACCGGTTTTCTACTGTCGGGCCAAAAACGTCCTTACCATAAATAAAACCTAACGGATTTTCTGTTATCCCTATATCAATCCCCTTATCAAAATTATCTTTATGCATGATGTCTTACAAAAGCTTTAATTGTTCCACATTCCATTCCTTCAGACTCCCCATAAGGTTTTATTGTATATTCCTTTATGGCAGCAGGAATAATAAAAGTTTCCGCATAATGGACAACAAACGGAGAAAATTGTCCTATAGGACTTTCCACTATCACCGAACGTCCCTCAATCAGATTCAGAACATTAACACCCGACTCATTCTTATGCAAAACTTTGTCCGTGAACCAATGTCTTCTTGTTTCTATAAATTCCCATTCATGAAGTCCCGTCTTTTCTTCACGCCAAGAATCTCCTTCACCAATAACAGAGACCTTGTTTATCAGTTCTTCTTTCACCCAAGACTCCGTTCTATTCCATTGTATCACATTAGCCCCATGAGCTATATTAATCGGACGCGGTCTGCCATCCAGTCCCATCCGTCCCCAATCCCACAACTTAAATGTAAAGATGTATGGGGTTGCACTAATCTCAAGTACCATGCTATTCCTTCCCGAACAATGTACCGTACCAGCCGGAATTAAAAAATGATCATGCTTCTTTGCCGGATAAATACCTACATACTTCTCCACTTCAAATTCACCAGTCCTTTGCGATTTTTCCAATTCATCAAGCATCTCCTCCGGTTTAATATTATCCTTCAAACCCAAATATACAGTTGCCCCCTCCTTAGCATCCAAAATATAGTAGCTCTCATCCTGCGTATAATGCATCCCAAATTTCTGTTGTATATATTCAGTCAAAGGATGAACTTGTAAGCTTAGATTGCCGCCTTCTATCGTATCAAGAAAGTCAAACCGTATTGGAAACTCATCACCAAACCTGCCATACACAGCATCACCCAATAACTGTCGGGGATAAGCAAAAATCAAATCAATTGACGGTATTTCCACTTTCTCATCCCCAAAGGCCAACAACAGACTGTTTTCTTCAGGTACACAGTCAAAACACCAAGCATAATTAGGCATCGTCCGTTCTAAATCGCAAACATCTTTCATCCACTGTCCTCCCCAAGGCCCCGGATCAAAAAAGGGAACTACACGAAACGGACCATTTACCGCTTTCTCCAATCCCTCAAACATCGCTTTGCCTGTAATCATCTTAGGATGATTGCGCCGGTTCGTATCCAAAACATAATCCACCTTTGCCATCAGCATCTTTTTGTGCCTATCGCATATTCTCCAATCTACGAAAAAAGCTCTTTTATACTGCAAGGAGGTTCGTTCTTCTTTATTGTTGACACCTATATTTGATATTTCATTTTTACGGAATCTGGACTGTATCTCCCATCTTGCCATATCGGCATAAATCAACAAATCAGGATGTTCACAAAGATAGGCCGCACCAACCCCATAGACTATTACAATACCAGACTGCAAATCTTCTATCTGTTGCCGGATACCAGTAACTTTATCGAAATCAAAAAAACATTCCATTGTATACCGGGTCAGATAGCCGAATAATTCATCATCGGTAATATCAGGATAGAAAAAATCATTGATTTTCTCTTCCGGCAACATCGCACTATCTGTATGAACAAATAAAGCATTATTGAACCTACCGGCAAAAGCATTACGTATATCATTCTCAAACACTCCTTGATAGCACTCAATCGCAACCACTTTCAACGGCTTCTCCAGTACCTTCAAACGTTCACTGATACTATCGGTAATGGCAAACCAACCGGAAATACAGTCATCCGAATTATAGGACACCTGCACAAAAGGATATTTATCGTAATTAGCAGAATACTTCATCTTTTATCTTTTTTCTTAAACAATATTCCAAACCATACAAAGCTGCATAATCTCCCAAGCTAGAAACTACCACAGATACTTTTGCACTCGGAGTCCAGGCAAACTTTGACACCCGTTCCTCGATATAAGGCACTATCACTTTATGGCTATTCATGATTCCCCCTCCAAGTATCACCACTTCAGGATCATAAGCATGAATAAAATTTATAACAGCAGCTCCCCATATTTCAATGCATTCATTTCGTACCAATAACGCGTCTCTATTTCCTTGTTCCGCCAATTGGAAGATTTCTTTAAAATCATAATTCTGAGATGACATTTTAAACGAAGGAGACAGGCAAGCATGATCCTTTATAATTTTATGAAGGAAGAATGAAGAGGACAAAGCCTCCACACACCCCTTGTTTCCACAAGAGCATAACCTTCCTTTGTAGTCTACTACAAAATGGCCACCCAACGAACCTGCTTGAAAGTGCTTTCCATACATTACCTCACCATTCATAATGACTCCCGATCCTATGCCCGTACCAATAGTCATCATAACAACGCTATCATATCCTCTGCCGCTCCCATATTGCCATTCTCCAATTGCTGCAAGCCGTGCGTCATTATCAATGTAAAAGGGGGCTCCCCAATGTTCATCCGCCCATCTATCCAAATCAAGCTCCACTCCATCATCATATTTTTCATTCGTAGATATAATAATGCTTTTTTTATTATTTACTAGCCCTGGAAAAGCTATACCCACTCCAAAGAGGCGCTTCACACCATTTGAATTTAGCAGGAAATCAATTGCATTTTCAATCTCCGGCAAACTTGCTGTCATATCCAAATCTTGACGAGAAGGCATTTTTACATAGTCTACCAGTTCTCCATTGCGTAAGAGACCGACTTTTGTAATGGTTCCTCCCAAATCTACAGCTATGATATACTTCATATTCATATTTCTATCAATTGGGGATTGCCATTCACACACTGTAAAGATGCAGAAAACCCGTTCTCCAAAATCACTTGATAATCATGTCCTGCGTCCGAAGGCCAACAAGCAGCGAATGACAGAACAGAATATCCTATATTTGCCACACGATGGGCCACCCCTCCAGGTATATAATGAAGACTACCCGGAAACATCCGCTCACTCCAAACCCTTCGGTTCTGATCCATCATAATCAATCTGCCTTCACCTTCCACTCCCCAATAGTACTCCCCACGATTCATATTGGCATGAAAATGTCCTTTGGTCATGAAATACTCATCACCAACCTTACCTGGATAAATTCTCGTGATTCCGAAATAGAGTCCCCCTGGCGTTCCTTCTTCAACCGGCAGATGACAAGTCACCTCATACAATAAAGTATCAGGAGACATCTGTTCATAAGCCTCACAATTATGAAAAACACCTCGTAAATCAGCCAAAGTCTTCAAACTCCTCTTCACATTTTCACCGATCAAAGAATCCTTTATAAAGAGCAAAGGCGACTCATTTGTTCTCTTATCATTCATCAGCATCATACTTTTAAAATCTTATATTGCAAAAGTACGCTGATATGGAACTCGCTCTTTCCTCTATATTTTCCGATAATTATGGTATTTTACCATTATTCGCAGCAAATGGATAAAACCTTGCAAAAAAAGTAGAAAACCAAGGCTCTAACCACCAAATATTCAATGATAAAATAGTAGAATCAAATGGCTTGTTTAGCCTTTACTCCAAACTGCTTTTGGAACTGCGACGGGGACATTCCTGTCACTTTTTTAAATTGGGATATAAAATTAGATAAGTTAGGGAATCCGACTTCCCCACTGATAGTAGAAATCTTCATTTTGTTTTCCAGTAATAGTTTTTTCGAATAACCGATACGCATTTCGTTCAGATATTCTACAAAGGTTTTCTTGGTCCTCTCCTTGAAATAACGGCAAAAAGCTGTCGGGGTCAATCCAACCAAAGTCGAAACTTCTTCCAACCTAATGGAAGTCGCAAAGTTCTTGACGAGAAACTTGTATACCTTATTAAATCTCTCAAAATCTTCTGAATTTACAGAATTCGTAAATCCCACTGAGGCCAGTAACTCATACTCAGTCGATGTGGCCATCAGCTCAAGAAGTGTTAAAAGATTCGTTACCTTCCGAACCCCTACATCATTCACCGAACTCCTTATAAACCGGGTTATCTCTAATTTCGAATTTCCGGTAAACTTCAGTCCACGCCGTGATCTCTCTATCAAATCACGAATATTATTCATTTCTGGTAATCTGATAAAATTCGGATCAAATATCTCACGTTTAAAGAACAGACAGATACACGTAGCACGCAAACCAGACTCCTTATCAAAATAAGCATCATCATTACGCCATTCATGAGGGAGATTAGGGCCAATCATACATACATCCCCCTCCTCATACTGTTCTATGCAATCCCCGACAAAACGAGTTCCTATACCTCTAGTTATATACATTATCTCTATGGCCGGATGATAATGCCAAGGTACAATGAAGTGCGGCAAGTCTTCTATATAATAATGTATATGACTGTCTATTGGGAATGGCAGATCTTGGTAAAGTGGTTTCATAGTCATCTAAGTCAATAATCACCGTTAATTATAAAAGCGAATATAGATAATTATTTTATCAAAGCAAGCTATTGTATGTTAAAACTCATAGTAACATCAAAATATAAATATCAATCTTATACTCAAACAAACAAATGATATCTTTTGTATCTTTGTCCCCGCATTTTCACAACCACATAAAATTATAATGAAAACAATAGTAAATGTTCCCTCCCGACAGAACACCATGCGCGAACTGCGGGATTATCTGATGATTGCCCTGGGTATGGTCTTATATGGTATCGGCTGGACAGTCTTCCTGCTTCCCAACGATATTACTACCGGTGGCGTACCGGGCATTGCATCCATCGTATATTTTGCCACTGGATTTCCCGTCCAATATACGTACTTCGCCATCAATTTTCTGCTTCTATTGCTTGCCCTACGTGTGTTGGGATGGAAGTTCAGCGTAAAGACAATCTTTGCCGTATTCACCCTGACCTTTTTCCTTTCCATTATCCAGAAACTGACCGAGGGTGTTGTCCTCCTGCACGACCAGCCTTTCATGGCTTGTGTCATCGGTGCCTCCTTCTGCGGTAGCGGCATCGGCATCGCCTTTTCCAACAACGGCAGTACTGGCGGCACGGACATCATTGCCGCCGTAATCAACAAGTACCGCGACATCACGCTGGGCAGAGTCATGTTGATATGTGACCTTATCATCATCTCGTCCAGTTACTTTGTTCTAAAAGATTGGGAAAAGGTGGTGTATGGCTACGTTACTCTATACATATGCAGCTTCGTGCTCGACCAAGTGGTGAACAGTGCCCGCCAGTCCGTACAATTCTTTATTATCAGCGATAAATATGAGGAGATAGCCAAGCACATCCAGGTATATCCTCACAGAGGTGCAACGGTCATCAACGCCTCGGGCTTCTATACGGGAAAAGAGATAAAAATGCTGTTCGTGCTGGCCAAGAAGCGGGAGTCCACCATCATTTTCCGGCTCATAAAAGACATAGACCCCAATGCCTTTGTATCACAAAGTGCAGTCATCGGAGTCTATGGAGAGGGATTCGACAGAATCAAAGTGAAGTAGAGGATTTCTCGAACTTCCCTTGATTCCAAGTATAAACAATAGGACGGCGGACAAACGGTTTCAGTTTCTCCGCCGCTTCTTTACCCATGTAATCGGTCGTGGTAAAAGTGAATGCCAACGTGACATCCTTCGCAGAAAGGTCCGCTTTCATCAGCAGCATGTCGGCCTGGCGACGGGCATCCTGATACTCATAGACATCCACCGTATCCGCGGCCTCAGCGATAAAATCATCCAGAACGGGCAATGCCGGCAGGTAGGACGAAGCAACCAGCTCCTTCCAGTCTGTCGTATAGAACTTGACATGGCTGTCGCAAGCCGGAGCACAAACCGTAGATACCACACAAACCACTTTCGTGCTGTCGTTGACAGGCAAGAGCTTCATCTGCCACGAGCTCTGGGGAGTCATCTTCACATGTATATAATCCGGGGCAAGTTCCGTCATTTCCGATTTACCACCAAAGCTGTTGGTCACCTCAGCTTTCATCTTACTTTCCAGAAAGTCTATAAAATCCGCACGGTTCACGGCGCTAAGCAACGGACATATAGAATCCGGCATATTCTTAAAACACGTCTTGGCTTCCTGGGCCTGCAAATACCCCCATCCGATGAAAGCCAAAATCAAAAAAGCACTCAGTTTTCTTATCATAACATTTTAATCATTTCTTCAAGGAAACGGGCATCTGTTTCATCAAAACCGCCCAAATCGTCACTGTCAATATCCAATACTCCCCACACTTCACCGTCCTCACGCTTCAGCGGAACCACGATCTCCGAACGCGACAGCGAGCTGCAGGCTATATGTCCGGGAAATGCATCCACATCGGGCACAACCAACGTCTCGGCTCTATCCCATGCCGTGCCGCAAACACCACGGCCTTTCCTGATGCGCGTACAAGCTATCGGTCCCTGGAAAGGTCCTAACACCAATTCTTCACCCTTCACCAAATAGAAGCCTACCCAAAAGAAATGGAAAGTCTCTTTCAGCGCCGCCGAAACATTCGCCAGATTGGCTATCAAGTCATCTTCACCTGCCAGCAGATTTTTCAGTTGAGGAAGCAAAGCGCGATATTTCTCTGTCTTGCTACCAGCATTTATATATAGGTCTTCTGCCATATATCTCTTGTTTATTTACTCCCCAAATATAGGAAGAACATTCCAATCAACACCAAAATGAGGTCGACAGCCTTGCTTTTTAAATTCTTTTCACGGAAGAAAAGCGCACCGAAAAGGAAGGAAACAACAACGCTTCCACGACGCACCATCGAAACGATGGAAATCATAGAGTCCTCATAGCTCAGGGCATAAAAATAGACAAAGTCTGCCGCACAAAGGAAAATGGAGATACAGATAATGGTCCAGTCCCAACGAAACGGGGTACTTTCTTTTCGCTTGGGGTACCACAACAGCAGGATGATGGGGCACATGATAAAGACTTGGTAGACATTATACCACGACTGCACCAGCATCGGGTTGAGCTGCTTCATCAGATATTTGTCATACAGCCCGCTGACAGCTCCGGCAACGGCAGCCAGCACGATGAAAAGAATCCATTTGTTATGCTTGAAGTCGATTCCCTCTTTCTTGCCCGAACGGCTCAGCATGAAGAAGGACACTATGGCAAGCAGCACGCCAATCCATTGATAAAGGTTCAAGCGTTCGCCAAACACAACCATGGCACCTACAAGCACCATTACGGGACGCGTCGCATTAATCGGTCCCACGATGGTCAGCGGCAGATGCTTCATCCCGAAATAACCGAATATCCAGGAAGAGAGCACGATAAACGACTTGACAATAATGAACTTATGCACCTCCCACCCCACCACGGGAACATCAAACATCGTACCTCCCAACACCGACGGCGCAAAGGCAGATACCAGAATGAAAGGAAGAAATATCAGGCTCGAGAACAGCGTGTTCAGGAAAAGCACCGGCAGTACGGCATTGTCACGAAGCGACTTCTTCTTGAAGACATCGTAAAATCCCAATAAGGCAGCAGAGAGGAAAGCAAGCAATAACCACATAGAGTTAATTAAAAATTAAGAATTAAAAATTAAAAGGAGGGGGGTACGTTTTTGTAGTGCATCCCTCTTTTATTCTAAAAAAGTAGTTTCCGGATAGGCTACATCCACTAGAAACAATGCATTTCCGGGAACGGAGGTTCCTGCCTGACAACGGTCCTTCTGTTCGATGACGCGTCGGAAACCCTCAACAGAAAGTTTTCCGCGACCCACTTCGAGCAAAGTACCGACAATGGCGCGTACCATGTTCCGCAGGAACCGGTCGGCCTGGATGGTGAACACCCAGGTCACATCGTCTACCCGGGTCCAGGCGGCATGCATAATCTTGCAATTATTGGTTTTGACATCCGTATGAAGTTTGCTGAAGCTGGTAAAGTCCGTATAGTCAAACAAGGTTTGGGCAGCCTCATTCATCCGTTCAAAGTCCGGTGTTTGGAACAGACGGCAACGGTATTGACGATTGAAAGGCATCTTGGCAGTAGTGACGTAATACTTATACATCCGCGCCGTAGCATCAAAGCGGGCATGTGCATCGGGCTTCACGGCCCGCAAGCGGTATACGGAAATATCGGGAGGAAGCAGACGATTCAGCTTATCCGTCATAAAAACAGTGTCCAGAGGAGAATCACTGTCAAAGTGAGCTACCATCAGTGAGGCATGCACCCCGGCATCGGTACGCCCCGCTCCCACGACTTCCACCTCGCGACGCAGCAAGGTACTCAGCGCCTTCATCAAACACTCCTGCACACTCGCTCCATTCGGCTGGATTTGCCAGCCGTGATAAGCGGTGCCATCATAAGCCAGGTATATAAAATATCGTTGCACGGTCTTTTTTGTGTGCAAAGATAGTGCAAACTTAAGAAGGTTTGAATTATCTTTGCAAGGTTTTCACCATAGATTACACAGATTAACGCAGATTTTTCACAGACATAGTACATTTATAAGATGAGATATTCTTCCAGAATCCTACCTATACTGATAATTGTCGCAGCTGCCGCAACATTCACCTTTGCCGGCTGTAAGAAGAAGGACATGTCGCTCAAGTTGAACGAACCGCGCAACATTCGGGGTGTTGTCAGCTACAAGCGCTCGTTCGGAGACTTGAATGAGAAACATCTCAATGTAGCCCAAGCCATCGGCATACGTGTACTTTCATCCCGCGAGGAAGCAGAAAAGATGAGAGAGCAACTGCAACCTATCACGACAAACGAGCTCTATGCCGTGGATTCACTGACGCATTCCATCCCTTATCTCATTCCGGGCGCCGCCAGCCTGCTGGACACCATCGGACACAACTTCCTTGATTCACTGACCGCCAAGGGGCTGAATCCAAACAAGATAATTGTGACTTCCGTACTCCGCACCCAAGACGACGTAAAACGCCTGCGCCGCCGTAACGGCAATGCTTCTCCAAACTCGGCACATTTTTACGGAACGACATTCGATGTCAGTTGGAAGCGCTTTCAGAAAATAGAAGACGAGGATGGACGTCCTTTGCAGGATGTCAGCGCAGATACCTTAAAACTGGTTCTTTCGGAAGTGCTCCGTGACCTGCGGAAAGCCGATAAATGCTACATCAAGTACGAGTTGAAGCAAGGATGCTTCCACATTACGACAAGAGAGAAATAAGCGGAAAAGAATTAGCGTTAATAGTATTTTTCAATCCCGCCAAACCCTATTATTATTTTGTTCTCTTTCGTTTTACAGATAAAGTTATTTAATCGCCTTTCAAATTCTTCCGGTCGTTTCCTCGCCGCTTCAATGTATGCGATTCGGATACGTTTATAGGGGTCAGAGAAACTCTGATAATTCTTCCATATTCTTTCATCCTCTTTCAATCTGTCGATTATATCATTTGGAAAAACAAAAGGAACCGACAAGACAGTTCGTATTTTATCCTCAAATTCAAGATGTATCATTTTATGCTCCAGCAACCATTTCAACCTTTCTTTGTTGGCTTGCGAATAGGTACTTTTAGGATTCCTGGGCGTGAAACGCTGAATTTTATGTTCTTTGTCAAGTGACTTTATCGTGCTGTCAATCCACCCGAAACAAAGGGCCTCTTCAACAGCGTCATTATATACAATACTTTTCTCGCTTGAAGATTTAGTAGGAAACACAAACCAGACTCCATCGGCAGTATCAAAATTGTCAGCCAGCCACTTCCGCCAATCTTTTCTGTTTTCAAAATATCTTATTTCTGTTGACATGACAAGCCATCCAAATTACACTTCTCTCCTTATTCTTCCAGCATCTTCCACGCTAGCGGCAGGCAGGCAACTATATCCCCCACCGTCATCCCCACTGCCCCCTGCTTCTTGCAGGCAACATCTCCCGCCAGTCCGTGCACATACGTGGCCAGGCAGGCAGCCTTCTCCGGCTCATAGCCTTGGGCAAGCAAGGCAAGCACCACTCCCGTCAGCACATCACCGCTGCCTCCCGTTGCCATACCCGGATTGCCGGTAGGGTTGAAAAAACATTTCCCGGCAGGAGTGACAATGGCAGAATAAGCGCCTTTCAAGATGATATGCACTCCGGCGCTCTTCGCCAGCTCGCGAGCCTTCATCAGGCGTTCGTACGAATTCTGGCATTTGCCTACAAGACGCTCCAGTTCCTTGGGGTGCGGAGTCAGAATACTCCCTTTGGGCAGACGCCCTATATAGTTACGCTTCTCGCCCAGCAAGTTCAGGGCATCAGCATCCACCACCATCGGAGTCTGGCATATCTCTATCTGCTCCAGCAGAGCCGCCTCGGTCTCTGCCGCCTTTCCCAGTCCCGGACCTATCGCCACGGCCTGGTAATCGTCCGTATCAGTAGCGGCGGCAAAGCAGGTGTCGCTGATGTCCAGCTCCGTCATGGCTTCGGGCACGGAAGTCTGCACAATGAAGTTGTTGCAGAACGGCACATGCACCGTCAGCAGCCCCACCCCCGAACGCAGACAAGCACGCGCAGCCAGCACCGAAGCTCCCGCCATTCCCTGCGAACCGGCTATCAGCAGTGCACGGCCGAAGTTCCCCTTATGGGCAAACCGGCTGCGCGGCTTCAGCAGGGCAGACACATCTTCATGCTCCAGCAGGCAGAAGTCCGTTTCCATGTCATGGATGACATCCTCGCTGAGTCCGATGTCCAGTAACTGCCATTCGCCCACATACGGCTCGTTCTCGGCAAAGAGAAATGCCAGTTTCGGCAATTGCAGGCTCAGCGTCAGATGGGCACGGACGATATTCGTATGTACGTTGTAGGTATTGTCCTCACCCATCAGTCCCGATGGGATATCGATGGACACCACCGTGGCGGGCGAAGCGTTGATGTACTTCACTACGGCTGCAAAACCGCCGCTCAGAGCCTTGTTCAAACCGCTGCCGAAGAGACCGTCTATCACCACATGGTCTGCCGTCAGCACGGGAGGTACAAACTGGGTGGTCACTTCGTGGAAGTCCACACCCGGCACGTCGGCCAGCCGCTCCTTGTTCGTCTCGCAGTCCGGCGAAAGCGTCCCTTTCGTATTGAAGAGATACACCTCGAGCCGGTAGCCCTTCCCGGCCAGCAGTCGCGCCAGGGCAAGCGCATCGCCACCGTTGTTCCCCGGTCCGGCAAAAACGGTGAGCGGCGTGTCCGGCTCCCAACGCTCGGCAATGGCACGGGCCAATGCGCGTGAGGCACGTTCCATCAAGTCGATGGAGGCAATCGGTTCATTCTCTATGGTATCTGCATCCAGTTGCTTGATGCTTGTAGTAGGAAATATCTTCATAATAGGATTATCTTAAAATCGTAGAGCAAAGATAGGGCTTTGATTTCAACTGTACAAAGAGAAGACGTTTTTTATCAAGTTGCTTTGCCCCCCGGGAAAAAATATCTGCTCCGTAAGGAAAAGTTGTCTTCAATGCAAAGGATTCTTAGAACAAAGCCTTTATTCTTAGAAACAAAAGCTCTATTTCTATAAACAAAAGCTTTATTTACAGAAACAGAAATTCTGTTTTAAGTTTGCGTAGGCTTACGGATAAGTTTGCACAAGCTTGTCGGCAAGTTCCCGCAGGCTTGTCGGCAAGTTTCTAATTATACCCATTAACTTACGCAAAATAATGACTAATTTTGTACCCTCAACATATAATAAAAGCCAAAACAATAAAAGCATATTCAATGAGTACATCCCGACACCCGAAAGGTCTTTACCTTATCTTCGCCACCAGCACGGCAGAGCGTTTCAGCTACTACGGCATGCGTGCCATCTTCATTCTGTTCCTCACCCAGGCACTCCTTTTCGACAAGGAGCACGCCGCCTCCATCTACGGCAGCTACACCGGACTGGTGTACCTGACGCCCTTAATCGGAGGCTACATCGCCGACAAATACTGGGGCATCCGCCGTTCCGTCTTCTGGGGGGCCATGATGATGGCAGTCGGCCAGTTCCTGATGTTTGCCAGCGCCTCGATGCTGGAGGCGCGTGAGCTTTCGCATTGGCTGATGTACGGCGGACTGACTTTCCTTATATTGGGCAACGGCTGCTTCAAGCCCACCGTCTCCTCCCTGGTGGGGCAGCTCTACGAGCCGGGCGACAAACGGCTGGATTCCGCCTACACTATCTTCTATATGGGTGTCAACGTGGGTTCCTTCCTCGCCCCGCTGGTCTGCGGCTATTTTGGCGAGACGGGCAACCCTCACGACTTCCGATGGGGCTTCCTCATTGCCGCCATCGTCACCGTGCTGACGGTCGTCCTCTTCGAAACCCAGAAGAACAAGTACCTCATCGGCCCCGACGGCAAGCCCCTCGGCATCATCCCCGACGCCCGCAAGGAACGGCCCCAGGCAGACAACACCGCCCGGAAGAGTGCCCATGCCAACGGACGGACCATGCGCAACTACCTGCTGCTCGCCCTGCTCGCCATCGCGCTTGCCGGTTTCTTCTACTGGTGCTTCGGGGACGATTGGATAAGCATCGGCATCTTCACCGCCTGCATCGTGTTTCCCGTCAGCATCCTGCTGGAAGGCTCGCTCACCAAGACGGAGCGCGACCGCATCTTCGTCATCTACATCATCGCCTTCTTCGTCATTTTCTTCTGGGCGGCCTACGAGCAGGCAGGCGCCTCGCTCACGCTTTTCGCCTCCGAGCAGACCGACCGCGTCATCCTGGGGTGGGAAATGCCCGCCTCCTGGATTCAGTCCTTCAACCCCTTCTTTGTGGTGATACTTGCCGCCATCATGCCGGGCGTATGGGGCGCCCTGGGCAAGCGGGGCATGGAGCCCGCCTCGCCCACCAAGCAAGCCATCGGCCTGCTACTGCTTTCACTGGGCTATCTCGTCATCTGCCTTGGGGTGAAAGATGTTCAGCCGGGCATCAAGGTGAGTCTCATTTGGCTGACGGGGCTCTACTTCATCCATACCATGGGCGAAATCTGCCTCTCGCCCATCGGACTCTCCATGGTGAACAAGCTCACGCCCATCCGCTTCGCCTCGCTGATGATGGGGATATGGTACCTCTCCACCGCCACTGCCAATAAGTTTGCAGGCACGCTGAGCGGGCTCTACCCCGAAGCCGGAAAGGTAAAGACGCTGCTGGGTTATCGCATCGAGACAATGTACGATTTCTTCATGGTGTTCGTCGTCATGTCTGCCACGGCATCGCTTATCCTCTTCCTGCTTTCAAAGAAATTACAGAAGATGATGCATGGAGTGGAATAAAAATCGTATTTTTGCGGCAACTTTCTAAAAACATCCCATCTATGGATACCATACAAATAAAAGACAAGATGTTCACAGTCTCCATCAAGGAGCAGGACATACTGAAAGAAGTAACCCGTGTAGCGAACGAAATCAACCGCGACCTGGCAGGAAAGAATCCTCTATTCCTCAGCGTACTGAACGGTTCGTTCATGTTTACCGCCGATTTGCTGAAACGAATCACGATTCCCTGCGAAATTTCGTTTGTCAAATTGGCATCTTATCAAGGAGTATCCTCTACCGGGGTAATTAAGGAAGTAATAGGCATCAATGAAGACCTCACAGACCGTACAGTGGTCATTGTAGAGGACATAGTAGATACGGGACTCACCATGCAACGCTTACTGGACACCCTCGGCACTCGCGGTCCCAGGGAGATTCATATTGCCTCCCTACTGGTGAAACCTGATAAGCTGAAAGTTGATTTAAACATAGAATATGTGGCCATGAATATTCCGAACGACTTCATCGTGGGCTACGGGTTGGATTATGACGGCTTCGGGCGCAACTATCCCGACATTTATACTGTAGTAGACTGATACAGACATAATATAGTAAATCATTAAATAATAACTAAGCAAATGTTGAACATTGTAATTTTTGGTGCTCCCGGTTCAGGTAAGGGAACACAAAGTGAAAAGATTGTAGAAAAGTATGGCATCAACCACATCTCTACCGGAGACGTGCTCCGTGCTGAAATGAAAAACGGTACAGAACTGGGCAAGACTGCTAAAGGTTATATCGACCAGGGCCAGTTGATCCCCGATGAGTTGATGATTGATATTCTGGCAAGCGTATTCGACAGCTTCAAGGATAGCAAAGGCGTGATTTTCGACGGCTTCCCCAGAACAATCGCCCAGGCTGAAGCATTAAAGAAGATGCTCGCCGAACGCGGACAGGAAGTCAGCGTGATGCTCGACCTCGACGTGCCCGAAGAAGAACTGATGAAGCGCCTCATCAAGCGCGGACAAGAATCAGGACGTGCAGACGACAATGAAGAGACAATCAAGAAGCGTCTGGTGGTTTACCACTCACAGACAGCTCCGCTGATTGACTGGTACAAGCAGGACGGCAAATACCAACACATCCAGGGCTTCGGCGTATTGGAAGAAATCTTTGCCGATGTTTGCAAGGCTATTGACGCAGTGAAATAACAATAAAACAGAATATGGCTGAATCGAATTTTGTTGACTACGTAAAAATATATTGCCGCTCCGGAAAGGGCGGACGAGGTTCTACGCATATGCGGCGTGAGAAATACATACCCAACGGAGGCCCCGACGGAGGTGACGGAGGACGAGGAGGCCATGTCATCCTGCGGGGTAACCGCAACTACTGGACGCTACTCCATCTGAAGTACGATCGCCACATCCTGGCAGGTCACGGAGAATCCGGTTCCAAAAACCGCAGTTTCGGAAAAGACGGAGCGGACAAGGTGATTGAAGTGCCCTGCGGCACGGTGGTGTACAACGCCGAAACGGGTGAATATATCTGCGACGTCACCGAGCACGAACAAGAAGTCATCTTGCTGAAAGGCGGACGCGGAGGTCTGGGTAACTGGCACTTCAAAACCGCCACACGCCAGGCTCCCCGCTTTGCACAACCGGGCGAACCGATGCAGGAGTTGACGGTAATCATGGAACTGAAGCTGCTGGCAGACGTCGGTCTGGTAGGTTTCCCCAATGCAGGAAAATCCACTTTACTGGCATCCGTTTCTGCGGCGAAGCCCAAAATCGCCAATTATCCGTTTACAACGCTGGAACCCAATCTGGGCATCGTGTCCTATCGCGACAGCAAATCGTTTGTGATGGCGGACATTCCCGGCATCATCGAAGGAGCCAGTGCCGGCAAAGGCTTAGGATTGCGTTTCCTGCGCCACATCGAGCGCAACTCATTGTTGCTGTTCATGGTGCCTGCCGACAGTGACGACATCCGTAAGGAATACGAAATCCTGTTGAACGAGCTTCGCACTTTCAACCCCGAAATGCTGGACAAACAACGCGTGCTTGCCATCACCAAATGTGACATGCTGGACCAGGAGCTGATGGACGAGATAGAGCCGACACTGCCCGAAGGTATTCCTCATATCTTTATCTCTGCCGTGGCAGGCATGGGCATCTCCACGCTGAAAGACATCCTTTGGGAAGAGCTGAACAAGGAAAGCAATAAGATAGAAGGCAAAGTGGACAGCATTGCCCACCGCGCCAAAGACCTCAGCCACCTGCAGGAAGAATTGAAAGAAGAGGGTGAGGACGAGGACCTCAGCTATGAATACGTCAACGACGACGAGGACATAGAGGACCTCGAGGACTTTGAATACGAAGAAGATTGGGAGGAAGATAAAAAATGATTCCTCTTACAGAAGATAGGAAAATGTTGGGATATGAGCTGCTTGCCTCATATCCCGGCATTTCTTGTTTTGTAACCACCCGCCACGGTGGATGCAGCCAAGGTAACTATGCCTTCCTCAACTGTACACCTTACACGGGAGACGAAGCCGAAGCTGTACGCCGCAACCAGGAAATAGTATGTTCTTCCCTGCCCCAACGCCCCCAAGAACTGGTCATCCCGTTTCAGACCCACGGGACAAAGGCACTTGTCATTGACGGAACTTACCTGCAAGCAACAGCAGAAGAACGCCACTCCATGTTGCAGGGCATTGATGCACTGATAACCCGTGAACCGGGCTACTGCATCTGTATCTCTACGGCAGACTGCATTCCCATCCTGCTCTACGACCGGAAGAATGCCGTGATAGCCGCTGTTCATGCCGGATGGCGCGGCACTGTGAATTACATCCTCGGCCACACACTCGACAAGATGCGTGCCCGCTATGGTACAGAGGGCAAAGAAGTGATAGCCTGCATCGGCCCCGGCATCTCCCTTTCCGCCTTCGAGGTAGGCGACGAAGTCTATGAAGCATTCCGCAAGAACGGTTTCCAGATGGATTACATCTCCGAATGGAAACCCGCCACCCACAAATACCATATCGACCTATGGGCTGCCAACCGACTGCAACTGCTGGACTTCGGAGTACCTTCCGCACAAGTGGAGACAGCCAATATATGTACTTTTACCCAATATGAAGAATTCTTCTCGGCACGCCGGATGGGTATCAAATCCGGAAGGATATTGTCGGGAATCATGTTAACCCATTCAAACGGATTGCATTAATGTATCATATCGCACTTTCTAAAGAAATCAAGCAGAATTGCCCCGAATTCCGCGGTGCAGCCGTATTTGCCGAAGTGACAAATACCCCATATTGCGAAGGGTTGTGGCAGGAAATCGCAACTTTCACCCAAGAGCTAAGAGCCCGTGAAACCACGGACAGCATCAAGTACCAACCCGTCATTGCCGCCACCCGCGAAGCCTACAAACGTTGCGGCAAGGATCCCAGCCGCTACCGTCCCTCGGCCGAAGCACTGAGACGGCGACTGCTGCGCGGATTGGAACTCTATCAGATAGATACGTTGGTAGACCTTATCAACCTTGTCTCCCTACGTACGGGCCACTCTATCGGCGGATTTGATGCCGACGAGATACAAGGAAGCGACCTTGAGCTGGGCATAGGACGTGCCGAGGAATCGTTCGAGGGTATAGGCCGCGGCATGCTGAACATAGAAGGGCTGCCCGTCTACCGCGACCGTATAGGCGGTATCGGTACCCCGACCAGCGACCACGAACGCACCAAGATGAAACTTGAAACCCGCCATATCCTTGCCATTGTCAACGGCTACAACGGGCAGGAAGGTCTGAAAGAAGCAGCCGAAATGATATTGGAACTGTTGGAGAAATATGCTTCCTCTACCGGTGGGAGTATACAATATTTTGAATAAATGAAAATCCGTATTCTTGTCCCTCTCCTGCTCATAGCCCTTGGTGCCACGGCACAAGGGAAGAAAACGGTCTTTTCCGCCATGGAAACCAACCATATTCGCGTTGCCACTCCGGGACTGTTTTCGCAAAGAGAACTGATAGAGCTACCTTTGGAGGACATTCCGGACACGGAATACTCCTTTCCCCTGCCTGGAGGAAAAGTCATCTCCCCTTACGGACGGGGGCGGGGACGCCACAGCGGCATAGACATCAAGACCTGCGCCAAAGACACCATACGGAGTGCCTTCAACGGCGTAGTACGGATGTCCAAGCCTTATAGCGCCTACGGCAATGTCGTCGTCGTACGCCATGACTTCGGACTGGAAACGATATACAGCCACAACTTCAAAAACCTTGTACATTGTGGCGACACAGTCAAAGCCGGACAGCCCATCGCACTGACCGGACGCACCGGACGCGCCTCTACTGAGCATCTGCACTTCGAGACACGCGTCAACGGGCAGCACTTCGACCCCAATATCATCTTCAACATGAAGGAACAGACGCTGAACCGACAACGTATCGGATGCTCAAAAAAAGGAAACGGCATCGTCGTGCAACAATTACCGACAATCTACCCGAAGCCACTGCAAAAAAAATACCCAATGGAACAGTTTAAGTATCCAAACGTTTCACTACATTTGCAGAACGTTTCACTAAAAGAACGAATTGAACTTAAAACATATCAATGATAGAAAAACTGATTGTTCTTGAAGATATTGACCCGGTAATATTTTATGGCGTAAACAACGCCAACATGCAGCTGATAAAAGCCTTGTATCCCAAGCTCCGCATTGTTGCCCGCGGCAATGTCATCAAAGTATTGGGTGATGAGGAGGAAATGTGTGCATTTGAGGAAAACATCACCAAACTGGAGAAATACTGTGCCGAATACAATTCTTTGAAAGAAGAGGTCATTATAGACATCATCAAAGGCAATGCCCCGCAAGCGGAAAAGTCGGGCAATGTCATTGTATTCAGCGTAACCGGAAAGCCGATTATCCCGCGCAGCGAGAACCAGCTGAAGCTGGTAGAGGCATTTGCCAAGAATGACATGCTGTTTGCCATCGGTCCTGCCGGTTCAGGAAAAACCTATACTGCCATCGCGCTTGCCGTGCGGGCACTAAAGAATAAGGAGATAAAGAAAATCATTCTCAGCCGCCCCGCCGTAGAAGCCGGAGAAAAGCTCGGTTTCCTGCCCGGCGACATGAAGGACAAGATAGACCCGTATCTGCAACCGCTCTATGACGCCCTGCAGGACATGATACCTGCAGCCAAGCTGAAAGAGTACATGGAGCTGAACATCATCCAGATTGCCCCCCTCGCCTTTATGCGCGGACGCACACTGAACGATGCCGTCGTCATTCTGGACGAAGCGCAGAACACCACCACCCAGCAAATCAAAATGTTCCTCACCCGCATGGGAATGAACACCAAGATGATTGTCACGGGAGACATGACGCAGATTGACTTGCCTTCCTCCCAGACATCCGGTCTGGTGCAGGCACTCCGTATTCTGAAAGGAGTGAAAGGCATCAGCTTCGTGGAACTGAACAAGAAAGACATCGTAAGGCATAAGCTTGTCACCCAAATTGTGGAGGCCTACGAAAAGTTTGACAAAGAAGCGAAAGCGGAGCGCGAAAGACGCAAGGCCGAACAAGCCGATAGCAAGATTGAACAGAAACAGTAAATTCTCAAATCGTAAATATTACAAAGATGAAAGCATTAACAAAAACAGATTTCAACTTTCCCGGACAGAAAAGTGTCTATCATGGAAAAGTTCGTGATGTGTACAACATCAATGGCGAGAAGTTGGTCATGGTAGCTACCGACCGTATCTCAGCCTTCGACGTAGTATTGCCTAAAGGCATTCCTTTCAAGGGACAAATGCTGAACCAGATTGCAGCCAAGTTCCTGGATGCCACCACCGACATCTGCCCCAACTGGAAAATGGCTACTCCCGACCCGATGGTGACGGTAGGCGTGATGTGTGAAGGATTCCCCGTAGAAATGATTGTACGCGGTTACCTCTGCGGCAGTGCATGGCGCGCTTACAAAAGCGGTGTCCGTGAAATCTGCGGTGTGAAGCTGCCCGAAGGAATGAAGGAGAACCAGAAGTTCCCCGAACCCATCATCACCCCGACTACCAAAGCCGAAATCGGCGAACACGATGCCGACATCTCCAAAGAAGAAATCCTGGCACAAGGACTTGCCACGCCCGAAGAATATGCCGTATTGGAAAAATACACAATGGCTCTCTTCAAACGCGGTACAGAGATTGCAGCGGAACGCGGATTGATTCTGGTAGACACCAAATACGAATTCGGCAAGCACGACGGCAAGATTTATCTGATGGACGAAATCCATACCCCGGACTCCAGCCGTTATTTCTACTCCGAAGGCTACGAAGAACGTTTTGCCAAAGGCGAACCGCAGAAACAACTTTCCAAGGAATTTGTACGCGAATGGCTGATGGACAACGGTTTCCAAGGCAAGGAAGGACAGCAGGTACCGGAAATGACCGACGAAATCGTTACTTCAATCAGCGAACGCTACATCGAACTGTACGAACACATCACCGGCGAGAAGTTTGTAAAGGAAGATACCAGCAACATTGCCGAACGCATTGAAAAGAATGTAACCGAATATTTAAAGTAAATGGACTATCCCCAAGAACACATCAAGCCCTACGGTAATGACGGCAAGAAGAGCGAACAAGTGGAAGAAATGTTCGACAACATCGCTCCTGCCTACGACAAGCTGAATCACACCCTATCCATGGGCATCGACCGCAGCTGGCGTAGGAAAGCAATCAAGTACCTACGTCCTTTCCGCCCCCGGCGTATTATGGACGTAGCTACCGGCACGGGCGATTTCGCCATCCTTGCATGCCGCGAATTGCAACCCGATAGCCTGATTGGCACCGACATCTCGGAAGGCATGATGAACGTGGGACGTGAAAAAGTAAAGCAGGCGCACCTCTCGGACAAGATTTCATTTGCCCGGGAGGACTGCACCTCCCTCTCGTTTGCCGACGAAAGCTTCGACGCCGTGACCGTAGCGTTCGGCATCCGCAACTTCGAAGGGCTGGACAAAGGACTGTCTGAGATGTGCCGCGTACTAAAGACCGGCGGACATCTCGTCATACTGGAACTCTCTACACCGGACCGCTTCCCGATGAAACAACTGTTCACCATCTACTCCAAAGTCGTTATCCCCCTGCTCGGTAAATGTATTTCGAAAGACAACAGCGCCTATACCTATCTACCGGAAAGTATTCGCGCCTTCCCGCAAGGAGAAGTGATGCAGGGAGTTATCCGCAAGGCAGGCTTCAGCGAAGTGCACTTCAAGCGGCTGACTTTCGGGATATGTACACTTTATGTGGCAACTAAATAAAAAGAAGAAACTTATATAAGAAAGAGACCTTATGAAAGCTACACACACCCTCTATTTATTATTTATTTCCCTCCTTTGCGTTGCCGGTTTCACAGCTTGCGATGATTCGGGAAGTGATGATATGATATGGGATTTTGCTCCTATCGAACTGCATATCGCAGTACAAGATGTTCAAGGTAATGATTTGTTGAATCCTAAAACTCCCGGCAACATTGCCAAGCAAGGAATCAAGGCAATCTATAATGGAAAAATTTATGAAAAGGACGTTCCTATAAACCAAACCAAAGCTTACCTTGCACACTTCAACGGTCTGCAAACAATGAAATTTGAAACTGGCAAATACTTTCTCACTTTTGGAGAATTCAATGGCGACGATACATTCGATAACGAAAAAGTGATAATAGACTGGAACGATGGTACTCAAGACGTCATCACCTTCTCTAGCAAACTGACCTGGAAATCAAAAAATAAACCCGTATTCGACAGAAAGTTCTGTTTGAACGGAAAAGACAACGGATTGCAATTCGGAGGTTTTGTTATCATCAAAGAACCGGTAATCACCTCCTCAACTACTTCCGACCAATAATGTACTCCATAAACAAACGAATATAGTTCAATCAATAACTAAAATATTATGCAGAAATACGGTTTAATAGGTTACCCGTTGAAACATTCCTTTTCTATCGGATATTTCAATGAGAAATTCAAGGCAGAAAATATTGATGCAGAATATGTAAACTTCGAAATTCCACGTATCGAGGATTTCATGGAAGTTATCGAGGAAAATCCCAACCTCTGTGGACTGAATGTGACTATCCCTTACAAGGAGCAAGTCATCCCCTACCTGGACGAACTGGACAAAGACACGGCCAAGATAGGCGCCGTCAATGTCATTAAGATTATCCGCCTTCCCAAAGGCAAAGTGAAACTGGTTGGCTACAATTCCGACATCATAGGATTTACACAATCCATAGAACCACTTTTGCAACCACATCACAAAAAAGCCTTGATTCTGGGCACCGGCGGCGCATCGAAAGCCGTATATCGCGGGCTGGAGAACCTGGGTATAAAAAGTACCTTCGTATCACGCGCCAAGAAAGAGGATAAATACCTCACTTATGAGGAACTGACACCGGAAATCATGCAAGAGTACACAGTGATTGTCAACTGTACCCCAGTAGGCATGTATCCCAAAGTGGACTTCTGCCCCAACATTCCTTACGAGCTACTGACTCCCAACCATTTGCTCTACGATTTGTTATATAATCCAAACGAAACCCTCTTCATGAAGAAAGGCCAGGCACAAGGAGCCGTCACCAAGAACGGACTGGAGATGTTGCTGCTGCAGGCCTTTGCTGCATGGGAAATTTGGAATAAATAATGAAGAAAGCCATAAAATATTCGATTCTCGGTCTGGCTGCCCTCTGCACCGTACTGTTGTGCGGAGGGTACTATATGCTGGGCTATTCCCTGAAACCGGACGACCTCGTTTCACGCAGCCGCAACATAGCCGCATCCTACGATTTCATGTACGAGCGCTATCCCGAACTGCACCCCTGGGTGGATAGCCTGATGACCGCAGGAGCACTGAAGGACTTCTACATCGAGAACGACCGCGGAGAGACGCTGCATGCACTCTACGTTGCCGCCGCCCACCCCACCCTCAAAACAGCAGTCATCGTACACGGATATACGGATAATGCCGTGCGCATGCTGATGATAGGCTATCTGTACAGCAAGGAGATGGGGTTCAACATCCTGCTGCCCGACCTTTACGGACACGGGATGAGCGAAGGGAACCATGTACAGATGGGCTGGAAAGACCGGCTCGACGTGTTGCAATGGACCGAGACCGCCGATGAGCTTTTCGGACGCAACCATGCGGACAGCATAGCGTCCCGCAGTACAAAGATGGTAGTACACGGCATCTCCATGGGAGCCGCCACCACCATGATGGTATCCGGCGAAGTGGAACACGGACAATACCAACAGCCATTCATCAAGTGTTTTGTGGAAGACTGCGGTTACACAAGCGTATGGGATGAGTTTCGCGGGGAGTTGAAAGAACAGTTCGGACTGCCCGCTTTCCCCCTACTGCATACTGCAAGCTGGCTTTGCCGGCAGGAGTACGGGTGGGACTTCCGCGAAGCTTCTGCCCTGGAGCAAGTAAAGAAATGTACTTTGCCGATGCTCTTCATCCACGGTGATGCCGACACCTTTGTACCGACGTGGATGGTTTATCCCCTCTATGAAGCCAAGCCCGAACCCAAAGAATTATGGATTGTACCCGGTGCCACACATGCCATGTCTTACAAGGATTATCCGCAGGAATACACCGAGCATGTAAAGAAATTCGTAGGGAAATACATACATTGACGTGATTTTTCCTATCTTCGCCGCAACAAATATTGGTAGTATGAGACGATTTATTTCTATAGCATCCTTCTTATGCCTGCTCTTATCCTTGCAGGCACAAGAAGTCTACACCACTAAGAATATTCCTAAAGTACACCTTCAGGACAAGACACGCTATGTGTGCAACCCAGCCGGAATCCTATCAACGGAGGCATGTGACAATATAGACCGTATGCTCTATGCATTGGAGCAGCAGACTGGTATTGAAACGGTAGTTGCCGTTGTTCCCTCCATCGGACAAGAAGACTGTTTTGATTTCTCACATCAGCTGCTCAATGAATGGGGAGTAGGGAAAAAAGAGAAAAACAACGGTTTGGTCATTCTGCTGGTAACCGACCAACGCTGCATCCAGTTTTATACGGGATACGGCTTGGAAGGGGACCTTCCTGATGCCATCTGCAAACGCATACAGACCAAATACATGATTCCCTATCTGAAAGACGGTAATTGGGATGCCGGAATGGTAGCGGGTGTAAAGGCAGTCTGTTCACGTCTTGACGGCACTATGGTGAATGACACGGAAGAGGAGGATGACCTCTCCGTAGGAGGTATCCTACTGGGGCTTATCGGTTTCCTCGCAGTGGCATCTATTATAGGTATCCTTGCCCAACGCGCTGCCAACAAATGCCCCAACTGCGGACAACATAAATTGCAACGTAGCAGCAGCGTACTCATCTCACGCCGCAATGGAGTGAAAACGGAAGATGTGACCTACACCTGCCGCAATTGCGGACATAAAGTAGTGCGCCGCCAGCAGTCATACGATGAAAATTACCGGGGAGGAGGCGGAGGTGGTCCGGTCATCTTCGGTGGTGGAGGTCTCTTCGGCGGAGGTGGCGGAGGAGGCTTCAGCGGCGGCAGCTTCGGAGGCGGTATGGGAGGTGGCGGTGGAGCCGGTTCCCGGTTCTAACGCCGAGGATGTGTCATCTGTGTGCCATCAACCGTTTTGACACACCTTCGAGGATACTGGAAGAAAATAAAACGTTTACATAGAATATAATTAAATGATTAATAACTGCCTTCCCCTCCTCCCCTCTCTCTATCGGAGAGGAATCGGAGGTGAGGCCTAAAAATGAAAAGTATGAAGAAATCAACCATTATCATTATCGTTGTTATAGCTCTTCTCGCCATTTGGGGGGTAACTGGCTATAACGGACTCGTAACCATGGACGAAAATGTCAGCGGACAATGGTCGAACGTAGAAACCCAATACCAACGCCGTGCCGACCTGATTCCGAACTTGGTGAATACCGTGAAAGGATATGCCACGCACGAGAAGGAAACACTGGAAGGTGTAGTAGAAGCCCGCAGCAAAGCCACTCAAATCAAAGTGGATGCTGCAGACCTTACTCCGGAAAAGCTGGCTGAATATCAGAAAGCACAAGGTGCGGTGACTTCCGCCCTCGGTAAATTGCTTGCCATCACGGAGAACTATCCGGACTTGAAAGCAAATCAGAATTTCCTGGAACTGCAGGCACAGCTGGAAGGTACGGAAAACCGTATCAACGTAGCACGTACCAACTTCAACAATGCAGCCAAGAACTTCAATACAGCCATTCGCCGTTTCCCCAAGAATATCCTTGCCGGTCTCTTCGGTTTTGAGAAACGAGCTTATTTCGAAGCGGCAGAAGGAGCGGAACAAGCTCCCCAGGTACAATTCTGATAAATACACAACTCTATAGCGAGGCACAAAGGCGAGAAACTTTGTGCCTCGCTTTGTGTTGTAGAAGATTAGATGTATCTTTGCACATTCAATTGAACAAACCTATTATCTCATGAGTAATCAACGATACATGATGCGAGGCGTCAGCGCATCAAAGGAAGATGTGCACAACGCCATCAAGAATATCGACAAAGGTATTTTCCCGCAGGCTTTCTGCAAAATTATCCCCGACATTTTGGGCGGTGACCCGGAGTATTGCAACATTATGCATGCCGATGGAGCAGGCACCAAGTCCAGTCTTGCCTATATGTACTGGAAGGAAACCGGCGACCTGGGTGTGTGGAAAGGCATTGCACAAGATGCACTGATTATGAACATCGACGACCTGCTTTGTGTGGGTGCGGTAGACAACATTCTGGTATCTTCCACCATCGGACGCAACAAGCTGCTCATTCCCGGCGAAGTAATCTCCGCCATCATCAACGGTACGGACGAACTGCTTGCCGAACTCCGTGAAATGGGTGTAGGCGTTTATGCCACCGGTGGCGAAACAGCCGACGTGGGCGACCTTGTACGTACCATTATCGTAGACTCGACAGTGACCTGCCGCATGAAGCGCTCAGATGTTATAGACAATGCCAATATCCGTCCGGGCGATGTGATTGTAGGTCTGGCATCTTACGGAAAGGCTACTTATGAGAAAGAATACAATGGCGGTATGGGCAGTAACGGACTGACCAGCGCACGCCACGATGTATTCTCCAAATACCTGGCAGAGAAATACCCTGAAAGCTATGACAAGGCTGTACCCGAAGAGCTGGTATACAGTGGCAAGCTAAAACTGACAGACAGTGTCGAAGACAGTCCGCTGGATGCAGGAAAGCTGGTACTTTCCCCCACCCGCACCTACGCACCGGTAGTTAAGAAGCTGCTCGATGCGCTCCGTCCCCAAATCCACGGTATGGTACACTGCTCGGGCGGCGCACAAACCAAGGTACTGCACTTTGTGGGAGACAACTGCCGTGTCATCAAAGACAATCTCTTCCCCGTTCCACCGTTGTTCAAGACCATCAAGGAGCAGAGCGATACGGACTGGAGCGAAATGTACAAGGTGTTCAATATGGGGCATCGCCTGGAAGTGTACCTCTCTCCCGAACATGCAGAAGAGGTGATTGCTATTTCGAAGAGTTTCAACATCGATGCACAGATTGTAGGCCGCGTGGAAGAAAGCGACAAGAAAGAACTGATTATCAAGAGCGAATTCGGAGAGTTCAAGTATTAAATATATGGCAGACAACAATACCATACTCGAAAAGCTGGAAGGGCTTGTCGCCCGCTTCGAAGAAGTGTCGACCTTGATTACAGACCCGGCAGTGATTGCGGACCAGAAGCGTTACGTCAAGCTCACCAAAGAATATAAAGAACTGGGCGACCTGATGAATGCCCGCAAAGAGTACATGCAAGTACTGGGCGGCATAGAAGAAGCCAAAGAAATTATCGCCAACGAAACAGACCAGGAGATGCGGGAAATGGCACGCGAAGAGCTGGATGCCTGCCAAGCCCGCCAACCGGAACTGGAAGAGCAGATAAAGCTGCTGCTCGTCCCCGCCGACCCGCAGGATGGCCGTAATGCCATCCTCGAAATTCGTGGCGGCACGGGTGGTGACGAAGCGGCAATCTTTGCCGGCGACCTCTTCCGCATGTACACCAAGTATTGCGAATCCAAGGGATGGAAAATGGAGATATCCAGCGCCAACGAAGGTGCAGCCGGCGGTTTCAAGGAAATTGTCTGCTCCGTGACGGGCGACAATGTATACGGCACACTGAAATATGAATCGGGCGTGCACCGCGTGCAGCGCGTACCGGCCACAGAAACGCAAGGACGGGTACACACCTCAGCCGCCAGCGTAGCCGTGCTTCCCGAAGCCGAAGAGTTCGACGTAGTTATCAACGAAGGTGAAATCAAGTGGGACACCTTCCGAAGCGGTGGTGCCGGCGGTCAGAACGTGAACAAGGTGGAATCCGGCGTGCGCCTGCGCTACAACTGGAAGAATCCCAACACAGGCATAGTCGAAGAAATCCTCATCGAATGTACCGAGACGCGCGACCAGCCCAAGAACAAGGAACGCGCCCTCTCGCGCTTGCGTACCTTCATCTACGATAAGGAACACCAGAAGTACATCGACGACATCGCCTCCAAGCGTAAGACGATGGTCAGCACTGGCGACCGCTCCGCCAAGATACGCACCTACAACTATCCGCAAGGACGCATCACGGACCACCGCATCAACTACACCATCTACAATCTCGCCGCCTTCATGGACGGAGACATCCAAGACTGCATCGACCACCTGATTGTGGCGGAAAATGCAGAAAGACTGAAAGAGAGCGAACTGTAAGGCAGTGATAAGTAACCCGTAACTAAAAAATAATATGAACAAACAGCAATTATTCGAGAACATCAAGCGCAAGAAGTCATTCCTTTGCGTAGGTCTTGACACCGACATCAAGAAAATACCCGAACATCTTCTGAAAGAGGAAGACCCTATATTCGCTTTCAACAAAGCCATCATCGACGCTACTGCCGACCTCTGCATCGCCTACAAGCCCAATCTGGCATTTTATGAGAGCATGGGCGTGAAAGGCTGGATAGCTTTCGAGAAAACCGTAAACTACATCAAGCAGAACTATCCCGACCAATTCATCATCGCCGACGCCAAACGCGGTGACATCGGGAACACCTCTGCCATGTATGCCCGTACCTTCTTCGAAGAGCTGGATATAGATTCCGTAACCGTAGCTCCCTACATGGGCGAAGACAGTGTGACCCCGTTCCTTACGTACGAAGGCAAATGGGTAATCCTGCTTGCGTTGACCAGCAACAAAGGCTCGCACGACTTCCAGCTGACGGAAGACACCAACGGCGAACGCCTCTTCGAAAAAGTGCTCCGCAAATCCCAGGAGTGGGCCAGTGACGAACAGATGATGTACGTAGTAGGCGCCACACAAGGCCGCGCCTTCGAAGATATCCGCAAGATTGTTCCCGAACACTTCCTATTGGTTCCCGGTGTAGGCGCACAAGGCGGCTCCCTGGAAGAAGTCTGCAAGTATGGCATGAACAAGACTTGCGGCCTGATTGTCAACTCCAGCCGTGGCATCATCTACGTGGACAAGACAGAGAACTTCGCCGCCGCCAGCCGAAAAGCAGCCCAAGAAGTGCAGGCACAGATGGCGGAAGAGTTGAAAAAAGTGATTAACGACTAACGCTTAATGTTCGAAAGAAAGATTATCAACGACCCTGTCTTCGGGTTCATCAACATACCAAAGGGGTTGTTGTACGATGTTGTACGACATCCTCTTTTGCAACGTCTAAACCGTATCAAGCAACTGGGGTTGTCCTCTGTCGTATATCCCGGTGCGCAGCATACACGGTTCCAACACTCTTTGGGAGCCTTCTACCTGATGAGTGAGGCCATCCAGCAACTTGCCACCAAAGGAAACTTTATCTTCGACAGCGAAGCCGAAGCTGTGGAAGCCGCTATCCTGATGCACGACATCGGCCACGGCCCCTTCTCCCACGTACTGGAAAATACCATCGTGCAGGGCGTCTCCCACGAAGACATCTCCTTGATGCTGATGGAACGTATCAACAAGGAAATGAACGGACAGTTGACACTCGCCATTCAAATTTTCAAGGATGAATACCCCAAGCGCTTCCTGCACCAACTGGTAAGCGGGCAACTGGATATGGACCGCCTGGACTACCTGCGCCGCGACAGCTTCTATACCGGAGTGACCGAAGGCAACATTGGCTCCGCCCGCATTATCAAGATGCTGGATGTAAAGGATGACCACCTGGTAGTAGAGTCCAAAGGCATCTATTCTATTGAGAACTTCCTCACTGCCCGCCGCCTGATGTACTGGCAAGTCTATCTGCACAAAACCTCCGTTGCCTACGAGAAAATGCTGATTAGCACCCTGCTCCGCGCCAAGGAACTGGCAAGCCGCGGCATAGACCTCTTTGCCTCACCCGCCTTGAAATTCTTTCTATACAACGACATCAGCCGGGAGGCATTCTACAACAATCCCGAATGTTTGGAGAATTTCATTCAGTTGGACGATAATGACATCTGGACTGCCCTCAAGGTATGGAGCCGCCATTCGGACAAGGTTTTGTCCACCTTGAGCGCCGGCATGATTAACCGAAACATCTTCAAAGTCGAGATTTCTACCGAACCTATTAGTGAGGAACGGAAAAAAGAACTAACTTTGCAAATCAGTGAACAACTGAACATCCCTCTCTCCGAAGCGAGATATTTCATCTCTACCCCCAGCATCGAGAAGAATATGTACGACGAGGCAGATGACAGTATTGACATCCTCTACAACGACGGCAGCATCAAGAATATTGCCGAAGCATCGGATATGCTCAATATCTCTCTTCTGTCCAAGAAAGTAAAAAAGTACTACTTATGCTACCAACGTTTGCATAGATAAGTATAAAATATTCACCTCAGGACAAGGAAATATAAAAAAAAAGTCCGTTATTTGCGTTTTGAAACCATCTAACAAGAATAAGACATGGAGTTCTCTGCTAAACAAATTGCAACATTTATCCAAGGAGAAATTGTTGGAGACGAGAATGCTACCGTTCACACCTTTGCGAAAATCGAAGAGGGAATACCGGGAGCCATCTCCTTTCTATCCAACCCCAAATATACCCCCTACATATACGAAACCCAATCAAGCATTGTTCTGGTAAACAAGGACTTTGTTCCGGAACAAGAAGTGAAAGCCACCCTGATTAAAGTGGACAATGCGTATGAAAGTCTTGCTAAATTGCTAAATCTTTATGAGCAAAGCAAGCCAAAGCGGGTGGGAATTGACTCTCTGGCCTTTGTTGCCGAGACAGCTAAAATTGGCAAGGATGTTTACATTGCGCCTTTTGCCTGCATTGGCGAATACGCAGAGGTGGGAGACAATACGGTCATTCATCCGCACGTCACGATTGGCAGCGGTGCCAAAGTGGGCAATGACTGTATTATTTACGCTAACTCCACCATCTACCACGATTGCCGGGTAGGAAACCACTGCATCCTGCACTCCGGTTGCGTTATCGGTGCAGACGGTTTCGGCTTCGCCCCCACTTCCGAGGGCTATGAAAAAATACCGCAAATAGGTATCACTATCCTGGAAGACCATGTGGAAATCGGTGCCAACACGTGTGTGGACCGTGCTACTATGGGAGCCACCATCGTACATAGCGGCGTGAAACTGGATAATTTGATTCAGGTGGCACACAATGATGAAATAGGCTCCCACACCGTAATGGCGGCGCAAGTAGGTGTAGCAGGTTCTACCAAGATAGGAGAATGGTGCATGTTCGGCGGGCAGGTAGGCATTGCAGGTCATATTCATATTGGCAACAAAGTGAACCTTGGCGCACAGTCTGGTGTTCCCAGTAGCATAAAGGACGGTAGCCAGCTTATCGGTACCCCTCCTATGGAGCTGAAACAATATTTCAAGGCATCCATCGCACAAAGAAGTTTGCCGGAAATGCAAGTGGAACTGCGCCAGCTCCGCAAAGAATTGAATGAACTTAAACAACTATTAAATAAGTAACCAATGTTAAAACAAAAGACTCTAAAAGATAGCTTTTCGCTTAGTGGAAAAGGTCTTCATACGGGACTTGACCTAACCGTTACTTTCAATCCTGCTCCGGATAACCATGGATACAAAATCCAACGTATCGACTTGGAAGGACAGCCTACCTTCGATGCCGTTGCAGACAACGTATCCGAAACTACCCGTGGAACTGTAATCTCCAAAAACGGAGTAAAGGTGAGCACAGTGGAGCATGGTATGGCAGCCCTCTATGCATTGGGTATCGATAACTGCTTGATACAGGTAAACGGACCGGAATTTCCCATTCTGGACGGAAGCGCCCAATATTATGTCAACGAAATAGAGCGCGTAGGCACTGTAGAACAAAATGCCGTAAAAGATTTCTATATCATCAAGTCCAAAATTGAATTCCGTGACGAAACAACCGGCTCTTCCATCATCGTGTTGCCGGACGAGAACTTCAGCTTGAATGTATTGGTATCATACGATTCCAACATCCTCCCCAACCAGTTTGCAACGCTGGAGGACATGACGAAGTTCAAGGATGAAATCGCCGCAAGCCGTACTTTCGTGTTTGTACGCGAAATTGAGCCGTTGCTGCAAGCCGGTCTTATCAAGGGCGGCGACCTTGACAATGCGATTGTTATTTACGAACGCGAAATGTCCCAGGAGAACTATGACAAGCTGGCCGACGTGATGGGTGTTCCTCATATGGACGCCAAACAATTGGGATATATCAACCACAAACCTTTGGTGTGGCCCAATGAATGCGCCCGCCACAAGTTACTTGATGTCATCGGTGACCTGGCCTTGATAGGCAAGCCCATCAAGGGCCGTATCATCGCTACCCGCCCGGGACACACTATCAACAATAAGTTCGCCCGCCAGATGCGCAAGGAAATCCGTTTGCACGAAATACAAGCCCCTACCTACGACTGCAACCGCGAACCGATTATGGATGTAAACCGCATCCGCGAACTTCTGCCTCACCGTTACCCGATGCAATTGGTGGACAAAGTCATAGAAATAGGTGCCAACTACATTGTAGGTGTCAAGAACGTAACTTCCAACGAACCTTTCTTTCAGGGACACTTCCCGCAGGAACCCGTAATGCCCGGTGTGTTGCAGATAGAGGCAATGGCACAGACGGGAGGTTTGCTTGTACTGAATTCAGTGGATGAACCGGAACGTTACTCCACCTACTTCATGAAGATTGACGGTGTGAAATTCCGCCAGAAAGTGGTACCTGGAGATACCCTCATCTTCCGTGTAGAGCTGATGGCCCCCATACGCCGCGGCATCTCTACCATGAAAGGCTATGTGTTTGTAGGCGAAAAAGTTGTCTGCGAAGCAGAGTTTATGGCGCAAATAGTTAAGAACAAATAATAAAATTTACGATTAGACTATTTACGATTTACGATTCAAATTATTCGTGAGAATTATCACATTCGGATAAAATCGTATATACAGTAAATCGCAAGTATTCTCAATCGTAAATCGTAAATAGCTAAATCGTAAATAATATGATAAGTCCCTTAGCGTATATTCATCCCGAAGCCAAAATCGGGGAAAACGTAGAGATTGCTCCTTTTGTTTTCATTGACAAGAATGTGGTAATCGGTGATAACAACAAGATTATGGCAAATGTCAACATTCTGTACGGTGCACGCATTGGCAATGGAAACACCATTTTCCCGGGAGCCGTTATCGGTGCTATTCCCCAGGATTTAAAGTTCAGAGGGGAGGAAAGCACTGCTGAAATCGGAGACAACAATATCATACGTGAAAACGTAACTGTCAACCGCGGTACAGCTGCCAAAGGCAGAACCATCGTCGGTAACAACAATCTCCTGATGGAAAGTGTACACGTGGCCCACGATGCTCTGATAGGCAACAGCTGTATCATTGGCAACTCTACAAAAATGGCGGGTGAAATTGTCATCGACGATTATTCCATCATCAGCGCCAATGTACTGATGCACCAATTCTGCCATGTGGGCGGTTATGGAATGATACAAGGCGGCTGCCGTTTCAGCAAGGACATCCCACCGTACATCATTGCCGGACGCGAGCCTATCTGCTATGCGGGAATCAATGTGGTAGGGTTACGCCGCCGTGGCTTCTCCAACGAGACCATTGAGAAAATCCATGATGCCTATCGTATTATCTATCAAGGCGGTCTGAACAATACGGATGCCTTGAAGAAAATCGAGGATGAAATGGAAATGACACCGGAAATAAGCTATATCGTAAACTTTATACGTGAATCAGCCCGCGGCATTATCCCCGCAGGAAAATGAAAAACGTATGATTTACACAAAGTCAGAAATCATAAATTATAAATCATCATGATCTACAGATTTACAATCATCTCTGATGAGGTGGACGATTTTGTCAGAGAAATACAGATAGACCCGGAAGCTACCTTTTATGACTTCCATGAAGCGATTCTAAAGTCGGCAGGCTACACTAACGACCAGATGACTTCTTTCTTCATTTGCGATGATGACTGGGAGAAAGAGAAAGAAATTACGCTGGAAGAAATGGATGACAATCCGGAAATGGACAGTTGGGTGATGAAAGAGACCCAGCTGAGCGAACTGGTTGAAGACGAGAAGCAGAAACTTCTCTATGTATTCGATTATATGACTGAGCGCTGCTTCTTCATCGAGCTTTCTGAAATCATTACCGGAAAGGAAATGAAAGGAGCCAAATGCACCAAGAAAGCAGGTGAAGCTCCCAAGCAGACCATTGATTTTGAAGAGATGGCAGCTGCTGGCGGTTCCCTTGATTTGGACGAAAACTTTTACGGCGACCAGGACTTCGATATGGAAGATTTCGACAAAGAGGGTTTCGGCGGTTTGGACGAAGCCGGAAACTCCTTTGAAGAAGAGAAATATTAAACAGACATACCATACAGATTTCTTTTAGGCACGGATTACACGGAAACACACGGTTGTTATTGAATATTCCGTGTAATCCGCGTAATCCGTGCCTATTTTTTTACCCGCATGCACACCCTAATCGTACTTATCGGTCCCACCGGAGTAGGCAAAACAGAGCTCAGCCTCCGATTGGCAGAACATTTCCATACTTGTATCGTCTCGGCCGATTCGAGACAACTCTATGCAGATTTAAAGATAGGCACGGCTGCCCCTACACCGGAGCAACTGCAACGGGTACAGCATCACTTCGTCGGTACCCTGAAGCTGACAGACTATTACAGTGCCGCCCAATACGAAGCGGAAGTGATGAAGCTGCTGGAAGACCTGTTTACAAAGCATAACACCGTACTGCTGACCGGAGGCTCAATGATGTATGTAGATGCAGTCTGTAAAGGAATTGACGACATTCCGACCGTAGATGCCGATACACGCCAGCTCATGCTGCACAAATACGAAACAGAAGGTCTGGAAAGACTTTGTGCGGAACTTAAGCTGTTGGATCCGGAATATTACAAAATAGTAGATTTGAAGAATCCCAAACGCGTAGTCCATGCTTTGGAAATCTGCTACATGACGGGAAAGGCCTACACTTCCTTCCGCACTCAACAAAAGAAAGAACGCCCCTTCCGTATCATCAAAATAGGATTAACACGTAACCGGGAAGAGCTTTATGAACGCATCAACTGCCGGGTGGACCAAATGGTGGAAGAGGGTTTAGTGGAAGAAGCGCGCATGGTCTACCCACATAAAAGTCTAAATTCCCTAAATACAGTAGGCTACAAAGAAATATTCAAGTACCTGGATGGTGAATGGACATTACCCTTTGCCATCGAAAAGATAAAGCAGAACTCACGCATCTATTCCCGTAAGCAAATGACCTGGTTCAAACGAGACGAGGAAATCCACTGGTTCCACCCGGAGCAGGAAGGGGAAATACTGGAATACTGTCATTGTTCCATCAAAGGCGTATAAGCCTTTCGGACAAGTGCTTCCACATCTTGATAAAGCTTCTGCATTTCTTGAGAATCAATGCTTCCTTGCTGTCTCCAGCTGTCCAACAATAGGCATGTACGGCGAAACACCTCTGCCTCTACCGTAACAAGCTGCTGCATATAGCCATTATTCTCCATATTGTACAGTTTTTCCCAATTCAGATAACGATTGGTTCCCATCCCCTGATTGTAACAAAAGACATTGTTGGAAAGCCGGAGTGACCAATCACTGAGCGGAGCGGCGACACACGCCTTGTCCCAACATACCATCGGAGGCAGAAGTCTATCCGCATCCTTCACCCAAAGCGGCACGGCAATACCCGTAGGAGGATATCCCAGCATTGTCCACATCGTAGTAAGTTCCGCCTTCTCACCCGGTTTTACGCCCTGCACCACAATGGAACAAGAAGTGCTGTTACGGGGAATAAAATCCTGGTCGACAAACCAACCGGAACCTTGCGGGCGATTAAACTTCCCGCTCTTCAAATCAATATCGAGCATGCCATTGCGAAACGAACGTGAAAGATCATTGAAGATACCCTGCGGCGTAATTCCCCCCATTGCAGAAGCTCTCATCAGTACCCGGTCTGCCTCCATATAGCGCACATAACCCGCCCCCCGATTCACTTCACCGGCAAAAGAGAAGTTGGTACGGGCAATGTAGCCGTAAGGAGCATCTTTGGGATTATTGGCATCATACATCGTATATTTATAATAATCCACCTCAAACATGGCGGCAGCGCCTTGAGCGTCGATTACGCCAAAATTGGCCTCTATCAAGCTGGGCTTGGAAATGGTATCGAGGAAATGGCAGAAATCCTCCACCGTGGCACAAACCTCCAAGGCACGGTAGATAATCCTCCCGTTGGCTGCCCCCCGTTCTTCCCCATCTTTCACTTCCACCAGATTGTAGGATTGGGTGTTCATCAAGGCAAAACCAACGGAGTTTGTACCCATCCATGCCTCTTTCAAGGCAGGAAAGTTAGCACTATTCACATCGGCAATGAAGTTATACTTCTCCCCTTTTATATAAGCAACATGATTTCGCAGATAGTCCGTATCACGGTTTTTCCATAGCAACGGACGGCCGTCAGGAGTAACCTTTCCAGAAACGACGGCAGATGTACAAGCCAGAACCGGCTCAGCAGTGAGTGCCGCAAGCAGTCCCCATATTAAAAAAAGATGTTTTATCATAACCTTGCCTTCCTTAGATTTATATTCGCAAAGGTATGATAATCTGTGAAAGGGCAAAAGAAATCCTCTGAAATCCTTATCCCCTATTCATCAGGAAAGAATTATTCGCTGACAAGTTTCTGCAACTTATCCTGCATATACCGAAGTTTCGCAGTTCCAGTACCTTGTTCTATATGACGGATAATGCCTTTCTTATCCACCAGTATAGTGACCGGCATACCACTCACATGAAAGGTCTCGAAGAAAAACAAGTCATCGGCTATCTGGGTAAAGAGGAAAGGACGGCTCTCTACAATTTTCTTTATTTGTACAGCACTGTCAAAAGTCGTAGCAAGATAGGTTACATCAGGATAGACTTCTATCCATTTGTTCAGCTCCGACATTTCACGGATACAAGGACCACAGCCGGTATACCAGAAGTTCAAGACCATAGGACGTCCCGTCACATCGGCCTTGCTCCATTCCTGTCCTTCTGTGTCTTTCACTTTGAATTCCGGAAAAGCCTTTCCTATCCATTCTTCCTTCTTCAAAGTCTGTACGGCACCGCCTATCGGCAACTTCTTCCCCGTTCCTCCACGGTAACTCATCAAGAAAGCTTCCGCACCAGGCACCTCGTCGGCAGGAGTAGCATATTCTCTCACCTCCTCAGACAGCACAATGCCCTTGCGCAAGCGGAGTTCCGTAACCTCGTGTCTCGCGCCGTCCTCATGTATTATGAAAGCCGCCACGTTGTCCGAACCCACACCAGGCGGCATGCCTTCGAAGAAAAGCCCGCCCACCAAATAATATTTCTTACCGGCTGTCTGGGCAGAGCAAAGCCCTGCCCCCACAGCTACCAGAATCAGAAACAAAGAGAGAATTTTCCTTATCATAGTTGTTAGAGACTATTCACTTTTCAGCGTAATCGTAAGCTTGGGCTGCACCTTCACTTTGCCGGTAGCCATGCCTATATACGAAACAACCAATACAGCATCCTTAGAAGGTACAGAAAGGACAAAATTGCCATTGACATCGGTAACGCTTCCCGTAGTGGTACCTTCTATCAGAACAGCCGCACCGATAACAGGCTCACCCTGCTCATCCACCACTTTGCCTTCCACTTTCATATTGCCTTTGGCAATGGTCTTTTCTACAGCTTTAGTTTTTTTAGTAGTGATGTAAATCTCACCTTTTCCACCTGCCTCTTTCTTCACCTCAATGCCCTCAATATTCTCGGCAGGTATTAAATCATCGATAGTTTTAGTACCCAAGTCAACCTTTTCTCCATCAATATAGACAGTCTTTATTAAATCAAGACTACTCTTATGCTGTACTTTAGCATTCTCTGCCACCTCATTACCCCGGCGGATAACCATACCCGGAGTTCCTTGTTTCAGGGTTATCAGAACAACGCCATTCTGTCCCTCTTCTCCATATAAATCCGTGGCAGATTTATCTTTCAAAACCGTTACACGTTCTATCTTATCAGGATTCAATGCACTCATGACAGATGGCGTCACCTCTTTTCCATCCACAATATACAATGGCTCTTTCCCATTACCTGCATATCCTTCAACTGTAATACCATTGGCAGAAGAAGTTTTTTCAAGTTTGTCGTCGTCCAGCCTGAACATCACCGGCACCGTAAATTTCACAGCCACCGGCTGCCCCTTCTGTCTCCCCGGCTTCCACTTCGGCATAGTGTTTATCAATCGCAGCGCCTCGGCATCCATATCCTTATCCACAGAACGGAGCACCTTGGAGTCCTTGATGCTTCCATCTTCATCCACCACAAACTGGACAGTGACCCGTCCCTGCGTACCGTTCTCTTTGGCAGATGCCGGATAACGCATATTCGTCTTGATATAATCCATGAAAGCACTCATTCCGCCGCCGGGAAATTCCGGCATCTCCTCTGCCACCTCGAAGACCGAAGTTCCCTTCAACTGCTTGCGGACTTCCGCCGGTACATACTTCACATCGGCAGGCTTCGTAGTGTCACCTGCACTTTCCGCCACTTTTGTTTCTACAATTGCAGCCAAATCGTTAACTTTGACGCTTGAAATCTTCTCCACTTTATCGGAGACTTCGGGACGGGCAAAAGCTGTCACTGCAATGGCAGCTGCCGGAAGTACATAAAGATACTTCAAACGTGCCCACGGGCTTGATTTTTCTTTTAACATCATAGTGATACGTTTTTTAAGTTTACTGTGATTAAAGCTGTTGGCCATAGAGTAGAGCCTTGTGCCGACAGCTTTTTTTATTAATAATAGTTGATACTGTTTTGCATCCACACCCTCCTTTATCACCGTTTCATCCGCTTCAAACTCATGAATATTCTGCAATTCCTGCTTCAGGAGCCATGATGCCGGATTGAACCACTGAAAGAAAATGCAGACATCAGCCACCAGCAAGTCCCAGGAATGGCGGTTATGGATATGGGCAAGCTCGTGGATAAGGATTTCCCGTCCGTTCTCCTCCAAGTCTTTCCGTGAAATGACAATATATCCCATCCAACTGAACGGAGCGATGTCACAGTTGTGTACAATCAAAGTAACGCGCTCTTTCCTGCCCGGTAAGTAGCTGCCGATATCCTCTTTTTTACCCGATTTCAGCAACATCAGTAACCGTACCAACGAATATACGTTGCGGAAGGCAAAGAAAACGATTCCTGCCAGATAGACAAGCAGCGCCACTTGTATCCAGGTGACTGTTGCCGTTTCAGCCCTTGCTCCGGCCTCAGTGGCATTCACTGCATCTGCCATCATCAGCAACTGCTCCAATGTCAGCATCGTCTGGTGCACTTCCGTCTCCTGCTTCACACTTACCTCTACCAAAGGCAATAGGCAGGACAACAGCAAAATGCCCAACAATGAAAAACGGTTGAAACGATGAAACGTCTCGCGTGCCAGCAACAAGCGATAAAACAAATAGAATATCGCCAGGCAAACAGAAGATTTGAGTATATAAACAAAAAACAGACCCATGGAATTATTTACTATTTAGGGATTTACGATTTACTATTTACAGTTACTTGGTCAGTTCATTCCGTAGCATCTCCACTCCGGGAAATCCGGTTGCTTTGTAGGAAATATCTCCTTCACGGTTCACGACGAAATAGGTCGGGATACCCGGATATTCGTACAGCTTTGCCAATGCCGTACTTTGCTCATTGCTAATGCGACAGTGAATACCGGGTATATCCGGTATCATTACTTTCCATTTTCCTTCAGGAGATGTTTCGTCGACAATATATAGATAAACCACCTCTTTCAGCTCCTCTTTCAACGGTTTCAGGCTTTTCATGGCCCGCATACAAGGACCACACCAGGTGTTCCACATATCCACCAGTACCATCTTGCCACGATAAGGACGAGTAATGACCTGCAACAAACTGTCTGCCGCTACCTCCTTTTCCACCTCAACAATCTTATATCCGGTCTTTCCCTTAGTAGCTTCCAACTCTGATTTCAGTTCGGCTTCAATCCTCCCGTTTCTCATCAGGAACAATTGCCTGAGGTCGGGAGAAGCGATGCTGTCCACCGTCCGACGCTCTTCCTCAGTCAAAGGCATGTACTTGCTCAGATTACGGGAAGCACGCCCGGCAAGAAGCATGTCCGGCCAAAGAGGGTCTTGCACAAACTTATCCCGGAAATTTCCGGTAGCGGTCTTCACAAAGTCCGTATAATAATTGTAATATTTCTGTTCGGGGGTATGCAGAATATCCAGTTGCAGTATTTCCTTGAAGTATGAGGTACTGTCCACCGTCATGTCCGCCCTTTTCACCCCCTTCCTGCCCGAAAGCATCGGGGCATAACTAAGGTTACTCTTGTAATTATAGATAAGGCTGAACAGATTCATATCCAGATTTGCCCGAATATAAGTACGGCAAGCCTGGCTCATATCCTTGTTTTTTACAAGTTTCTTTTGCATATCTTCATAATGCCTGAACAGATACTTTTTATATGCCTGCGGAGTCATCCCACAAATATCTGCATAAAAATCATCAGCTCCCGATAAGCTTTTCATTTCACCGAACCGCAGCAACTCGGTATTCAGACCGGCATAGTCTCCTTCAAACCAAACACAGTTGTCCGTTACACCATCCCTTTTCCGGCTTAAAAGACGGCTTTGCGAATAGAATATTTCAGGCAGATTGATTGTGACATCCAGTTCTCCACCCGGAACGAGAAACAATTCTATTTTCGAACGGGATATCCACAGCGTAGCACCGCTCGGCAACAGCACCTCTGTCTCATAACGGAACGTGCCATCCTCCGCTATCTTCAAGTCCTTACCGGTGAAATACATGAAGAACCAAGGCGAGTCATAGTAGCGTAACGTCACTCCATACTCCGGTTTATACCCCAATATCTGCCCCTTTATGACAGTCTTTCCCATATTCAATTCCGGTCCGGGCAATGGCAAAACCTCATCCGGTTTCTTATTCCGCAAACGTTCGGGAATATCCACCCGAGGTTTCTCTCCGTTGAGCTGTATACCATAAATTACCCATCCTTCATCACTGTCCGGTGTCTCTACAAAATCAAAGCTCTCAGTATCCATCGGAAGCGGACTAAACTTCAAAACAGCAGTCATTTCACCGGAAGCGGGAATATGCGTCCATTCATCCCTGGCAAAACCGGTATTTCCCAAATATCCGTAATCCTTTCCGGATGCCCGCAACACAGCTGTCGAATCAATCCTGACCCTATCGCCCTGCATGCCATAAAGCCTCACCGCCAGCCAGGTCGTATCTTTTCCAAGCGTCACTTGCTCCACTTCAATGCTACGCGTATTGCATGCCATGAAATAGGGTACCTTTACGATTTTCTTTGCCTGCAATCCGCAGCAAATACTTACCAGCAGCAAACAAACCAATCCGATGTTTTTCATAAGCCAGAGTTATTAGAGTCTCAACAATCTCAGTCCCTTCCCTTTTCCACGTCTTGTATCAACTGCTTCAGTTCTTCCAGGGATATATCCTCTTCCTTCACCAGAGACGACACTGCGCTGAGATAGGAATTATTGAAATATTTGCTGATAACGTTCTTCAGTGTCCGCTTGCGAAAATCCTCCTCGCTGACCACCGCATAATACTGATACGTGTTGCCGTACGTATGATGGCTCAGGAATCCCTTATCCTCCAATCCTCTCACAATGGTGGACAAAGTATTGAAATGTGGTTTCGGCTCTTCATAGAATGCCAGCATTTCCTTCACAAACAAGGGTCCCTTTTCCCAGAAAAAGCCCATGATTTCTTCTTCTTTTGCAGTCAATCCTTTCATAACATTCTTTGTTTTCTGCAAATAACTAAATTATTTAGTTCAAAAACTAATTTCTCTCGTTAAATAAAACTAAAGCTTTTAGTTTATTCGGCAAACACCAGTCTCCAACCGTCTCCCGACAAGCAAAATACCTACTAATAGTGATTGCAGTTCTCGGATAAAAGCCGTTACTTTGCGCACGAATCAGAGAATTAAAAACAATAACATACAATGAATGAGCAACATAAGTACCGCTCCACGGACAAGATGAGCGACCTCATCTGTGACAATTACTCCTTATTAATGGTGATGAGCCGCTTCGGACTGTCATTAGGATTCGGAGACAAGAGCGTGAAGGACGTCTGCGAAGCACAAGGCGTCGATTGCCCTACATTCCTCGCCGTAGCCAACTTTATCAGCGAAGAACAATACTCTTACAGCGGCAATGAAAGTGATTTTTCCATTCCCGCCCTTATGGATTATCTGAAGCGTGCCCACACATATTTCCTCGACTTCAACCTGCCGGCCATCCGCCGCAAACTCATCGAAGCCATCGATTGTTCCAGTACAAACGATGTAGCCTACCTCATCCTGAAGTTCTTCGATGAATATGCCAAGGAAGTACGCCGCCACATGGAATATGAAAACCAGGCCGTATTCACCTATGTAGAGCAATTACTCCAAGGCAACCTATCGGACGAATACAACATCGCCACTTTTGCCAGCAAACATAATCAGATAGATACCAAACTGAAAGAGCTGAAGAACATCATCATCAAATACTACCCGGAAAAGGAGAACAACAATCTCCTGAATGCGGTCTTGTTCGATATATTCAACTGCGAACAAGACCTTGCCACCCACTGCCAGGTAGAAGATTATATGTTTGTTCCCGCCGTAGCGCAAATAGAAAGGAAACTGAAAAATGAACAATAATACTTCTTTGAAGATTGTCATTGCAGAAACTTCGGTCATCATCCGGAGTGGTCTGACGGCTGTTTTGAAGCGTATTCCCAACTTGAATGCACACCCTATTGAAGTTTCTTCTCCGGAATCGCTGCAAAACTACATTCACATGCATCCGGCAGACATTATCATCATCAACCCCACTTTCGGTGGCTGGTTCGACCTGCCCGCCTTCAAGGCAGAACACGGAAAATCCGGTATCAAGTACATTGCTATGGTATGCTCCGTCATCGACAACAACATATTGAAGGAATATGACGAGAACTTCGCCATGTGCGATGACGTAGATGTCATCGCCTCCAAAATCAACCACTTGCTACACACCGAGGAGGAAGAAGAAAAAGACAGCGAACAAGAAACCCTGAGCCAGCGCGAAAAGGAAATCATCACCTGCGTTGTGAAGGGCATGACCAACAAAGCCATCGCCGACAAACTCTACCTCTCCATCCATACTGTCATTACCCATCGCCGTAACATTGCACGCAAACTGCAGATACATTCTCCGGCAGGGCTCACCATCTACGCTATTGTCAACAAGCTGGTAGAATTGAGCGACATCAAGGACTCTCTATAAGATTCTTCCGGCAACCGTTTCCCTACCCGCTGCGGCCTATAGGGAAAAACCGGATGAATCCCTTGCAAAAGTATGCTCCTCCATACGGGAAAAGCCCTCTGCCTATTGATTAAGGTTTATCTTGTGCCTGAAGACAAAGCTCATCCCCTATGTCATCCCTCCCCATCCTATGACTCTTTATGCCCCACAAGTATCCTTATCCAACCTTACCCACAGTATCCGTCACGCCATACACAAATCCCCGCTTCACGATATCACATCGGGAAGCGGGGATCCTTTTATCTTCATAAAAGTGGTTACGTAATTATGACTAACTAATTCATTCAAATCTGATGTTGCAAAGATAAGGCATCGGCAGACAGTACGCAATCACTTAAATTAGGTATAATAAAACAAGTCAGTCATCATAAATAGGTAGAACCACCCACAAATCAGGCATTGGCATAGCTGTGCATTCCTCCAAGGATGTAGTTCACCCCGAAATAGGTCATCAGGACTGTCAGAAAGGCGGCAACCATATAGATATGGAAGAATAACGGACTGCGGAAAATGCGCAGGCTGCGCGCATGGAACGCCGCTCCATAAACCATAAAGGTAATCAGCGCCCATACTTCCTTCGGGTCCCAAGCCCAATAACGCCCCCAAGAAGCATTGGCCCAAACCGCACCCAGAAAAATGCCGGCTCCCAAAAAGAAAACGGCGGGATAAAGCAGCAATCGGCTGAGCAGCATCAACATCCGGGCTGAACGGCGAAGACACAATGCCAGTATGCCGTTCAGCATCATAAAGGCAAACAAAGCATAAGACATCATTATCAACGACACATGCGTACTGAGCCACGGAGAAACGAGCACGGGCATCAAGGGAGTGATTTGGGGATTCATCTGTCCCAAATAGGACACCAGTAAGGCAAAACCTGACAGCAAAAAACCGAAAGGCACCATAAACGGGAAGCGCCGCCGAAACAGACAAGCCAGGAACAGCGCACACAATGCCATGAACTGCATCGTTTCGTATCCATTACCCAACGGGATACGCCCGCCGATGTACCACCTCAGACCATACCCGAAGAGCTGAAAGAGAAACGCCGCATAAAGAGAAAACGGGAAAAAAGTATCTGCCAAACGCGAAGAGAAAGAGAGCGCTACAATCCTACCGGAAGAGTCTGACAATGCCGACGAACGGCGCAGGCCGCGATACAGCAGACGGAAGAAAGCCAGCATCCCCACCGTAAGGTTGAACATGAACAGCAATTTGCTGAAAGGAATACGGTTATACAGCAATTCGGCTTGTATTTTAGTATCGGAAACAGGCTCCACACTCCCGTCTTCCGGCAAAGGACGAATCAATGTACCATTTTGGAGCATCAAAATCAGTCCCACCTTTTCATCCGCCTCTACAATGGCCTTTTCCAGAGAAGTCATTTTCTGATGATGGTCTTGCTTCCCCTTCCAGAACTTCTGCAAGCGATACTTCTCACCGTCGAACAAATCAGCCAGACATGCATAGGGTGTCTCCAAATGAAGCAGGCGACGGAGTGCCTCGTTTTTGATATAAATCATCGGCTCATTCTGCCAAACTTCCGGACGCAGAAGCCATCCACCAATCACCTGCTCCGGCGTCATGCCTCCATAAGACGGTTTTCCCGTCAGTTTCAGTACAAAATCGCGCGCAAGGGTATTGAAAGGAACCACACGGTCATTATAAATCACCTGCTTACGGGCAAGACTATCCGCCTGCTTGCGTGCCAGTGCCGGAAGGCTTCTCTTCTGCGCATGTACCCCACTTCCCAGACACAGCAACAATAGGACAAACATTCCTCCCTTCTTCAACAACGGATGCCTCAGCAGCCTGCGGAACTCTCCTCCCCGGCTGACCAGCATCCAGAGCATGGAGACACCTAACAAGAGGTATCCACTATAGGTAATCCCTATCCCCCACGGGTCATAATTCACTGTCAGCCAGCTCCCCTGCATATCCTCATCAAAGGAAGACTGATAAAAGCGGAACCCCTGCCGTGAAAGAATACGGTTCATGGAGACGGGCGTCTCACCGTGAATATAGCTGATATAATCTGCAGGAGCATCCGTACCCGGATAGTACTCAATCCGGAAACTGTCCAGACGTAAGGTGAACGGTAACTCTACAACCTGCCTGCCGTCTTGTTCCAAAAAGCAGTTCACCTCACTGCCGACAGTAAGATGCACATATCCTTTCCGGCCACAAAGAAACGTAGTCATGGCTCCCGCCAAAATCACGAGGAAGGAGCCATGCAACAACAACGTCGGGAGATGCCGCCACAACCGCAGTCTTACAAGCACAACAACAGTCATCGCAGCAAGGGCTCCCCACAAACAACAGAACCAAATCGTATGATAAACATGCTTTTCTACAAAATCCGTACTGCACGTCTGCTCTACAAACGTAGTTGCAGCAAGCATGAGCAGCAAACAACCATAAACAGCTATGAGAAACTTTTTCAATTAAGAGCTATCAATTAAAAGTAAAAAATCAATATGGAGCAAACTCTTTGTTTTCTAAAGACCTGACTCCCATACATTCCATCTCTATCAGCCAACCCGGACGACATACGGGAGCATATACAAACACTCTCGGAGTATCCGGAAAACGCTCGTCATACATTCCTTTGACCACGGTATAGTCTGCAACATCCCGCAGATAAACAATCATCTGTCCTAAATCATCAAACGTACAGCCAGCCTCTTTCAACAAAGCCTCCACATTCTCCCACATACGTTCCGTCTGCTTGCGAATGTCTCCGGGATATACCACCTCACCTTTATTATTGATGCTCGCAGTACCCGAAATAAACACCTGGCGACGGTCGCCATAATCCACATACGTACCTCGCTCGAAACTCACACCGTATTCGTATGTGGGATTCAGATGTGTCGGTGCGTAAAGGTAGTGAATTTGTTCAGATTTCAAACCATCTACAGCATAAGTATCCATCTGAACCGTCACTTTTGGGTCGGCATGACGGCCACCGATACCGGTACTGGAAATATAATGAGTCTTCTCCGTCAAGTCCTGGGTAACAAACACCTCATTACGTGCCTTCACCACTCCGGCATAATTCACATCCACGTTCTGTACAAAGAACCAGGTACGTATGCAATTATCAGCCAGCTTGCAGCCCTGTTCCATCAGCTGCATCACATAGTCATTCAACAGCAGACGGGTCTGGTATTCCGAATTGGCTGCACGATTGAAAGAGCCGCCTCCCCAAAGGTGACGGTAGGCGCCATGTCTCACTTCGAACAATCCGTTATGAAGTACCTGTGTTTCCACACCTTTCTGCAGATAGACCCACAGTGCGATCTTTGTACCGTTCAACGGCGGCTGCTCTACCACGGAGAGTGCACAATCCGAACATTCTGCCGAAAGCGCCAGTAGCATATCTGCCTGATTGGCGGCGTCACTTAGAAAGTAGCGTTTAAAGATGGCAACAGCACCTTGTAGTTCACTTTCACGCAGTTGGCAGTAAGTGTCGACCACCGCATTCAGCTGTTCTTCATAAGTCGCTTCCGGTCTGGTGGCATGAATCATTACATGATATTCCGAAACACCCGCTTCTACCTCATATTTAAAGATTTCGGTTAAGGTATTCTCCGATTGATTAGTTTGTTGTTGTTTATCTTTCATATTAAATATCAATTAGTCGTTGTTGTTCAAAAAAGTACCGGTATTACCAGTAAGGCCCATCATTATTACGGCTGTGCACCATCGTCAATCCAGTTGCCAATCAAAGACTGCATATCAGATGAGGTTATCATCTGAGAATGGTCTATACGCCAATCCGAGCTGATGTCCGTACCCAATATGAGATGCAAGACACTTTCTGACGCATTGCCGGGCATAACCCTCATTTTACCGTCCACCGTCGTTGAAGCCCGGTTGACCAGATCAGCATGGCTATGTCCTTCCAGCAGATTCAAGCCACCACCCGGAGTGGTGCTAAGACCATGGCAAGCCGTACAAGTGGCATTGAATATTTTTTGTTGAATGGCATTGTACATACTTGCATCAACTGTTCCTGCATCCATAAGTATAGTATCAGCGATTTCAGTACATTCCATTGCCACCAAACTGACAATGCGCTTTCTCAACTTATTGATTACACATAGCTCGACAGTTGTCACCTCATCCGTTATGCCGGACATTGTCAACTGGATTTCATCATTATCCGATTCGGATACCGGAACAACCTTTGAAACAATGGCATAATCGCTTTCATCATCAAATCCTGCCACTACCACACTATAGTCGCCCGACCACTTATCCACACCACTAATCCGGCCTGTCATCTTCACTGTGCGTCCTTCACCCGTGGCCACTACGGCATTCTCATAAATTCTCCCCTCATCGCATGCATGCAGACCTATAAGAAGCACGGGCAGAAAAAAGAAAAGAATGTATTTTTTCATAGACGAATCCTTTCCTGACTTCATTTAGAATGTATATTGAAGCATCACCGTGGCAGAGTGAGTGGCCAGACCTAAATTATCATTATCACGGTCGAGCTGCGTGTCGTGTCCCCAACGGGCTACATACTGATACATTGCCTGCAATTTCAAGTTGCATCCTCTGAAAAAGTAATTCATACCTACAGCAGGCATATTCAGGAAACCGTCGTCATCCGTACCGTTACGATTGAAGATATCGTAGCGTGCGGCAAGCTGTAGGCGGGGAGCGACAAAGTAACCACCTTGCACATAACCGCCTAAAAAGCTATACGATTCATTTATCTTTTGCCGTTTGGTGAAACCTACATTCATATAATAAGCTTCAGCCGCCAGATAGAGCTTGTTCTTCAACATGGCAAATTCCAACCCCACACGGGTATCATTGGTACTCTCATTTTCACTCTCCACATTGATAGAACCCGAAAGACCGAATAATATCTTATCCTCGTTCAAACGGTTAGGATTACCTTGTGTGGAAGGCATCACCCCCTTGGGCATATAAGTCAGACGTCCGGCATACAGCAATGAAGGGATATGCCAGTCATCACTCATCGTCTTTGAAGCTGTATTCACGGAAGCTCCGGTTCCATTGAACAAGCCGACTTCATAACCGAACTTATCTGCCACCAGACCGTGAATTTCAACACCCAGGTCAAATCCCGTACCGATATTAGGCGTCACGGCATTCAACGAATAAGGCAAAATTACAGAAGACGTCAGAGAAACCGGCAACTGGGGAAGCAGTGTTTCGCCAAGAGTTGTCAGATAGGCATGCGAGAATGGAGTCTTGAACTTTCCGACACGAATCGCAAATTGTTTTTTCAGCTGTACATCAAACCACGCCTGCTGTAACAGCGCTCCTCCACTTGCAGCAGCATTGATGGACAGATTGAAAGCTACTTTTCCAAAAGCCTTGCCAGTAAAGCCAAGTACGGCATAAGGAATGGAAAAACCCGAATTGGCAATATTATCTTGGTTATAAGCCTTATCCAAGCCTTCATCATCATACCAATTGAAATTAGCACTCGTTTGTACCAACAGATAAGGCTTGAAAACAAAGTCACCTTTCTTTGTTTCAATGGTAAAACCTTCTCTTCCGGCCAATGACACTACACCATTCTCCGTATCTTCCTCATGTTGCGCCATAGCGGTCAAAGGCAAAACAGCCAGCATGGCGACATATAAAAATTTCTTCATAATTACTTTTTATATAAAGCTTATTAGTTCTAAAGTGAATTTAAAAATGCAATCAGGGCATCACGGTCATCCTTGCTCATGTTCTTAAAGAGATTTTTCGATGCTTCTCCCTCTCCCCCATGCCACATTATGGCTTCAACAAGATTGCGGGCACGGCCATCGTGCAAGAAGTAGGTATGTCCGTTTACCTTTTCCTGAAGCCCGATACCCCAAAGCGGAGTAGTGCGCCATTCATTGCCACGCGCCAACCCACTTACATAGTTATCATTCAGACCGACTCCCATAATTTCGGAGCCCATATCATGCAGCAAAAAATCCGAATAGGGGTGAATTGTCTGACTTCCCAACCATGGCAAACGGGTACCGTTCAACAGCACGGAGCCCCGAGGCTTGGTATGCAACGTGGTGACATGGCAAAGATGGCACTTGGCTTTATAGAAATTCTGTTCTCCCCTTATCACCTGCGGGTCATTCACATTACGCCGTGCAGGAACACCAAGACTCTGCATATACAAGTCAACATCTTCCATATCTTCTGTAGAAACATCCAACTGGGCATAAGAAAGCCCCATCATGCTGCCTTGATTCACCTGGGACTGCCCCTCGCATATCTCTTCCGGATAGCGGCTATTGGTAACACCCATATCACTTGAAAAACCAAGTTCAACAGTCAAATCCGCATGTTGAGCCTTATTTCCCGACAGCCCCAAGCTTCTCACACCACGTTCGGTAATGTAATTGCAACGGCCACTTATACCATACTCCGGATAATTACTTTTTGCAGCAAGCGCTTCAATCTCCGTAGGTTCCAAAGCCATCATTTGCCCCATACCGACATGTCTCAACGGGATACGCACCGTACAGAACATATCTTCAGGCTTTATACTGTCAGCATACCATTCGGATATGGAATAAACCGGTCTGCAAAGTTCATACTTCTCTCCGTCGGGAAAGGTAAAAGTCTCATAAGTATACTCCACAGAAAGCTTTCCCTCCGGTTTCACTCCATAAATTGCCTGGTCATGGAGAACACGACCATAATCCTGAAAAAACGCACCATTCTTGCGGCTTATATAAACCAGCATCGAGGAAAACCCGTAACTACCCGATCCACCTTCACTCCACAGCGTCGGTTTGGTACGGCCGGCATTACGATGACAACTGCCACAAGAATACCCCGCATAGACCGGGCCAAGACCACCTCCCATGCCATTGCTACTCGTACGCACATCATCGTAAAGCCCGTCACCATCATTAAAGCGACTGTTGTAAACACCCGACACCCAGTCTGCCGGTGAATCATAGGCCTTGGATGAATTCATGAAGATTGTGGACGTTCCGGCAGACAGAGCGTATCCTTCAGGAATCTCTATATCCAACACGTCAATCCCATCATCATCACAAGCAGTCAAACCTGCCGACAAACAAAGGAGAAGACATGAATATCTCATTAAACGATTCATCATCTTTATCTACTTTTTAATAATGGCATATCCAAACATGCCAAAGAAGTAAAGGCAGGATTCTCCAAATCCCCCCCTTTACTTCTTGAGTATTGTTTATAAATAATTCTTATTTAACTGTACGAGGCTTGCCATCCTTGAAAAGCAGGAATTCTAAAGTATGGAATCCGCGTACATTTTGGGCAGATTCAACTTTTGCATCATCATCACCCTCGCTCCATTCCAAATCGCCCCATTTCTGGGAATTCAGAATCTGGACAATGGCGTTCTGGTCCAAAGGCCAACTATCCATATTCGGGTCAAGCCCCAGCTCATCCACCGGCCCAAATAGGAACGCCTCACTTTCCTCCCAAGGTTCACGGGCTGTTATCCAAGCATTGCATGCCGTCTCAAAAGCACTGTTAGAGGGATTGTTGGCAAGAGCCACCACAGCGTCATACAGCGTACTATTCTTCTCCTTCAAATCCTTATAGGTAGGCAAAACCACAACATTGACATAATTTTCAACAATCGGGTCAAGTGCTTCATTGCTGTTAATGGTGCTATTGTCCCTGATATAAGGTTTCAACTCCTTATCCAATACACTTTCCAGTTCTTCACAAGCCTTGATAGCCGCTACCGTTTCCTGACTGTTGATATTATTACGGAAAGGTTGGGGAATAGCCTGAATAGCCGATGCTGCCGTAGTGATAGCTGCCGACACTTTCGTATCCAACTCCGCATTGGCTCCAGCCACCAATTTTGAAATTGACTTGTCGCTCACCTTACCGTCCAAAGAGCCGTAATAGGCATTGCGGATTGAGTAAATATTATTGGTATAATCATCACGGGAATGCCAGCTATACCATGACTCAACAGCATAGAGGGCCTCTGTAACATTGTTTGCCATATATTTATTATATGGATCACCAATCTTCGTCTCACCTACCTCATTGGAGATTTCAACACAACCGTCGATAACCTGCTCTATACAGTTCCAGGCACTTGAAAAGTTATAGGCACCATTATGAGCTTTGAAGGAAGTTGCAAAACTTGCCCCACCCTTATAACTCGTATTCCAAGAATCATAAAGATTGGTGGCATCTGTCTTCAACAAAGCCGCCACATTTCTCATGTAGTTGTGCCAACTTGCTGCATTCTCCGAATTATACTCAATGTCAGCAGGATTAACTGTACTGTTGTCATCATCATCGCTACAAGCAGTAGCCGTAAATGCCAGCCCTAATACCAAAGCTGTCGCATAAAAGAAATTTTTCTTCATCTGTATAAAATTAATTGATTACTATTCATCTACTTCTTGACAAACCAACCGATATAGGCAATACCGATCGAAAACTCATTTTCACTATTATACTTGCCAGTTCCAAAAACCTTGTTTGTTCCGATTTGGCGGGTAGTGTAATCAGCCTTTACCACCAGATTAGGCAAGGCATACCAATTCAATCCGGCAGTCCACATGCTTACCTGACAACGTTTCTCCATTATCTGGCTGGCCTCTCCCTTTTCTTGCGGATTATAATATTCATAACGTGCAAAGGGGTAGATAACCGGAACTTTCCTGTTTCCTTTGAAGAAAGCGCTGATATTCAAACCGGCCTCGGCTGCATAACTGACTACATTCTTTGCAATGGGGGTTATACGGCTGTAAGGAGATTTATTCGACAATTTGGTATTTGCCTCACTAAGCTTCGCTGAATTACCCAAATTTCCGTATACCATATTGGCACGGGCAACCACATATTTATTACGGTATTGGGCATCTGCCGTATAAATTCTTACCGGAATCTTACCGGTAGACGAATAAGTATCCGCTTTGTCAGAATTGGAACCGGCATCAGCGCAGTAATAGAACGAAGCACCTATACGCAACCCCGGAACCCCCTTATAGTCCAGACGAGCCACATAGCCCGGTGAAGTAAAGTTGTCTTCTTCAAAGATGCCTTGTTTGCCACTTGCTATCCAGGTGTTACGGTCAAAGCCATTGGCATTCAGACCGGCCACTATCATGGCCTGATAATCAAAGCTGGCATATCCTTTTCCAAAAGAACCAAAAAACTCGAGTCCGTTTTCATGCCACGTAGAAGGAAGGATGGTTGTCTCTCCTTCCGGCCGATAAGTTCCAAAGAAATTGATTGGTTCATGATGGGCGTTGGTCAATCCTACCGGGACAATGATGTGACCGGCACGTATGTTGAATTGTGGAACAATTAAACGGGTAATGTGGAATTGCTCGATAGCCACTTCGCCACCCTTTTCCACCTCCGTTTCATACTCACCGTTTTCCGTATTCTCAAGTTCATAAGCAGTACCCGTACCACCGGATTCAAACTCGATTTCAGCACCGAGTATCCATTTGGAATTGAACTTGTAATCCAGAGCCAACACGAAACGGGGTATAGAAATTGTATTCCTATGTTTGTCTGGATTGCCTTCAGGTGCACCATAGAAACGGTTAATACCATAATCCTTAAAACTTGCAACCATTTCTCCGTATCCACCGAAACGGAATTTCTTGTAGTTGTCGCCATCATTCGCTACTTTTTCCTTTTTCTCTTTGTCTGTTGAAATCTCCGTACTCTCTGCTGCAGAAGTAACTTTTTCAGGTTCAGCAGCCTGCAAAGCATTGGCAGAAAGCAAAAAACATAAAACGAATAAGCCAGTTAATTTTCTCATCTTTTATCTTAAATTTTGTTGGGAGCAAAGGTAGAGGTAGTTAAAAAGGAGAACAATACCTAAAAATTGCGAAAAGAAGAGAAAGAGTAACCATTAGTAGGTAATGGCAGATTTATAACAACAAATAAAGATGAAAAAGGAGGATAAATGGTAAAAGAACTATTAAAATGCTAATCCACGTAACGAGCACGATAAGCAGGGCCGTACCTTCCAGAATACGGTCAAGCACAGTGGGTTGGAAACGGACATTAGGGCATTTCTTGCCGGAATAAGGACCAAGATTAATCATATTATCTACGATTTAGAATCTGTTATCACTAATCCTCCTTTGCTTTCTCTTCAGACGGAGGAGGATTCTTGGACTTCTTCATCCGCCCACTCTTCCGCAATGCTTCAGCGATAATCCACTGAAGCTGTCCATTGGTACTACGGAACTCGTCGGCTGCCCATTTTTCAATGGCATCCATCGTTGCAGCATCCACACGGAGGACAAAGCTTTTGGTTGAAGTTTCTTTTTTAGCCACTATTTATTTACTATTTAACAATTTACGATTTATGATTGAAGTTACTTTGATATAACCAAGTACCAATCAAAGAGTATTCTGCTTGCCCCGCACGAAGGAGGCAATGTCATCCATAACATATGCCGGGACGGGCGAAGCATGGCTATACTCAAACGGAGTCGCCTTGCCGCTGCCTTCCTGCAACAAGTGATTCAATTTCGGATAAGATTTGAAGTACGCATTCTTACAACGCAACAGACCGGAACGCCATAAACCGAAGTCTTCCATAGTCACTTGATAATCTCTCTCCCCTTGAAGAACAAATATGGGCAGCTTTAGTTTAGCGGCAACCTCCACCGGTTTGTAAGCGTTGGCAAACAGCCAATATGAGCGAGGCTGCCCCAACGGTAAGGGAATTGCCTCATCGAACTCTTCGGTACCAAGCTTTTTGACATTCACCAACTGTTGTTTCAGTTCATCAAGTTGAGCCTTTACATTGACTGAAGAATCCGTCAAAGAAGAGGTATAATAAAACTGTTCCTCAAGAGCATCTTCAAGCGATCTTGCCAGTCCGGCAAGGATAATGATACCTGCCAAACCTTTCGAACGCCCGGCAATACGGGGAGCCAATGTACCTCCCAGGCTGTGCCCCAACACATACACACTGTCAGGAGCCAGCTCGGGCAAAGCCCTTACCTGCTCCACTATGGCAACGGCATCGTCCACGGCCTCAGTATCATAATCGAGTTCGCGACCGGCAGGAACGCAAGCCGCACCATATGCCTTTGTCCGTTTTTCATAGCGGACGACAGCAATGCCGCGTTTCGCCAATCCCCAGGCAAGGTCACGGAAAGGCTTGTTGGGACCTATCGTCTCGTCACGGTCGTGAGGACCGGAACCATGTACCAAAATAACACAAGGAACCCTGCATGCATCCGGACCGACTGCCCGCTTGGGCAAAGTCAACGTTCCGGGAAGCTTGTAGCCGTCGGCTCCCAGCGTAATATCCCTTTCATCCATCTTTGTCTTGTCATAGGCTACCGGTTGGGCAGTGCTGGCAGCAGGCGCAGGTACCAATCGGATTGTGTTCAGCGCCCCGTCAGCATCAAAAGCCACCAGAAAGCGGAGATTATAGCGTTCAAACTCCACATCGGAATAATAGATAGTAATTCCCTGGGCAGAATCGGTCTTCCATTCTCCTTTTGATATGGATTTACCGAACATTTTCTCCGCCTGCCGGAAAGAATCATTGAAGAGTGCCGGAGCCAGCTTCTCCTGCAACTCCCGGTTCAATGCCGCATGGATACTGTCACCTTGCCCTGCCACAAACAATTCATAAATGTGCTGCGCGCGCGCAGTATTCGCATCTTGTGCAAAGCCCCCATATACATTGCCCAGCAAGAGCAGTATAAGAGCCCATCGTCCTATAACCCCCATCTCTTTCATCCGTATCCTTTATCAATGGTTCAACGTTCCCGTATTGACTACCGGTTGTGCAGCCTCGTCCGCACAAAGCACTACCAACAGATTGCTGACCATTGCTGCTTTCTTGTCTTCGTCCAGTTCAACAATTTCTTCTTCAGAAAGTTTATGGAGCGCCATTTTTACCATAGAGACTGCCCCTTCCACAATCTTCTCGCGTGCCGTAATGATGGCGGATGCTTGCTGGCGACGCAGCATCACAGCGGCAATTTCGGGCGCATACGCCAGATAGTTGATGCGGGCTTCCACCACTTCCATACCCGCCATGGCCAGGCGTTCATTCAGTTTCTGCTCCAGCTGTTCATTGATTTCCTCACCGCCCGAACGAAGTGTCAACTCTTCCGTATCAGCCTCATTATCATCATAGGCATACTGACCGGCAACTTGACGAAGAGCGGCATCACTCTGTATCATGACGAAGTTCTCGAACGCATTCATACGATTGGCCACCGCATTGCCAAGACTGACCTGGTTGGCATTACCCGCTGTCGGAGCGGATGCAGCCATTGTTTGTGAATCAATCTCAAACATGGCTTTATAGGTGTCCTTCAGCTTCCACACCAATACCAGCCCTATGAGAATAGGATTACCAATCTTATCGTTCACCTTTATCGGCTCCACATCCAGGTTGCGTGCACGAAGCGAAAGCTTCTTCTTATTAAGAAAAGGGTTTACCCAGAAAAAGCCGGTCTCCTTGAACGTCCCTTTATATTTGCCAAAGAACACCATGGCACGCGCCTCGTTCGGCTCCAGCTCCATATAGCCGGCAAACATAATGAACCATACCAGGCACAGACACACCGAAAGGATCAAGGTAGGCACAGAAATGATAAACCCAAAGATTATCACTGCCGTAAGCACTACCAAATGAAGGAACAAGGCCAGAAAGCCATTCATCTTGAAACCACTGAAACCACACTCTTTTGTTTCCATATTCTATAAATTTAATTGATATCATAATGATATCACAAATATATCAATTAAAATTAGAGAAGTACAAAGAAACAAGGGAGTTAACATATAGTATTAAGGATTATTAAGAACATGTATTCCCAGTATATAAAAATTCCGCTTGAGGGTCATAACTCACCCTCAAGCGGAAAGCTTTTTTTGACTCTGTCAGTGATGTATCAAGGCTGAATGACAAAAGACCGGCGCAGCAAACCAGCAGTTTGCGAGCTACCGCCCACCATCAGTTCATAACTGCCTTCGGAAACGCACATGGTATTGCTTTGCGGATTCCACCACACCAACTCTTTATCACCCAAATCAAACTCTACATCGACCGTCTTTCCTGCTGGGATATGTACCCGCTTGAAAGCACGCAATGCCTTGCTCGGTCCTTCTACATCATCGTTTTTCTTCAAATAGACCTGCACAACCTCTTCACCGTCACATTTGCCGGTATTGGTTACGGGGACACTCAATCTCAATTTCTCACCGGACTTTATATTATCCGAACCAAGCACCACAGCACCATAGCTGAAAGAGGTATAGCTCAATCCATGACCGAAGGGAAAAAGCGGTTCCTGGGTCATGTAACGGTAAGTCCGGCCGGTCATGTTATAATCCTCAAAATCCGGGAGCTGAGACACATTGCGGTAGAAGGTCACTGGCAAGCGTCCTGCCGGATTGTAATCGCCGAACAATACTTCGGCTACAGCCGTACCGCCTGCCTGACCGGGATACCATGCCTGCAGAATGGCTCCACACCTCCCGGTTTCCGGCTCCAGACCGATGGGAGAACCCGAACAGTTCACCAACACCACCTTTTTGCCGGCACGGTGCAAGGCGGCAATCAGTTCCCGTTGGACAGCAGGCAACTCAATATCAGTACGGTCGCCTCCTCTGAATCCGGGAAGCTCAACACCCATCTCCTCGCCTTCGAGGTTCGGAGAGACTCCTCCCACAAAGACCACGACATCAGCATCCTTTACACGCTCCACAGATTTCCTCACATCCACTTCATTCTTAAATCCAAGGTCAAAGTTCAGCTGTGCATCGCTACGGAAATATTCAAAATCCAATTCAACGTCATACGTTTTTCCTGCTTGTACCTGCAAAGTATAAGCACTCTTCTGCCCACCGTGCTGATTGGAGAATCCTCTCACTTCCTCCCCATTTATCCGCAATCTCCCTGAGCCATAAGCATAGATGTCAAAGACCACCTCTCCCGACTGGTCGGGAGTGAATACGCTGTTGTAGGTAGCCGAGAAGTCGGTAAGGTTCACACCCGGAGCAAAAACCGTGGCACCGGATGTACAGAAATGGAAAGGAGTGGTCACTTGGGCAGTAGTGACTGGCTCACCGTCACGAGTCACGTTATTCCAGTAGCGTGCAGTAAATCCGGGTTTCCCGTCGGCAGTCTTGCAACGGTTGAAGACGCTCTGTATCTGAGCTCTCTCCACCCATCCGCAGCCTTGTTCATAAATAAGCCGATCATCACTCCCCAAAGCTTTTCTAATTCCGTCCAGAATGGTAACTGTGTGCGGAGGCATACCGTTATAATTTCCCCACTGCATCACAGAATCATTGGCATTCGGACCCATCACGGCTATAGTCAGCCCTCCACGCTTCAACGGCAAGGTATTATCCTTGTTCATAAGCAGTGTCATTGACTTGCGCGCCATGTCGAGCGCCAGAGAATCGTGTCCGGCAGAAGCCACCACAGAAAAAGGAATGCCAGTCCAGGACACCTTCTCCGGCTCGTCCATTTCACCCAAGGCAAAGCGAGCCGTCAAAAGACGCTTGACTGCTACATCCACTGCTTTTTCATCAATCTTTCCCTGCTTCACCGCTTCTACCAGGGCCTCGTAACTCGAACCGCACTCCAAGTCAGTTCCACTCAGCACCGCAACTGCCGAAGCGGACTCTGCATCAGGATGCGTCTTATGACCATAGTCTCTGTAAAAATCGGCAATAGCTCCACAGTCCGAAAGGACAATACCGTCAAATCCCCACTCATCGCGCAAAATCTGCATCAGTAGGCGGTCGCTACCGCAGCAAGGATCGCCCTCAAAACGGTTGTAGGCACACATCACCTCCTTCACTTTTCCTTCTTTCACCAAAGCCTCGAAAGGAGGAAGATAAGTTTCATACAAATCACGGGGCTTGATATTTTCCGCATTAAACTCATGGCGGTTCCATTCCGGACCGGAGTGTACGGCAAAGTGCTTGGCACAAGCATGCAGCTTGTCATATTTTCCATCGTTCGTACCCTGCAAACCTTTTACAACCATCACACCCATACGGCTGGTCAGATAAGGGTCTTCCCCATAAGTCTCTATACCCCTTCCCCAGCGGGGGTCGCGATAGATATTCACTGTAGGAGTCCACATCGTCAATCCTTGATAGCGTTCATGGCTTTCCTGGGATGTATAGTAGGCATTCTTGGCACGGGCCTCATCAGAAACAGCAGTAAATACCTCGTATACAGTCTCCGGCGAGAAGGATGCCGCCATACCAATCGGTTGGGGAAACACTGTGGCCAGCCCGGCACGCGCCACTCCATGCAACGCTTCATTCCACCAGTTATAGGGCTTGATGCCCAGACGTTCCACTGGTTTGGAACTGTCCATCATCAAGGACACCTTCTCTTCGAGCGTCAGTTCCTTCAGCAAAAGTCCGGCACGCTCTTCTGCCGGCAGAGATGCATTCTTGTAAGTAGCCTGTCCACATCCCGACAATAGGAAGAATGGCAAAAGGCAAAGAAGTTTCTGTTTCATCATGGTTTTATATTAATCGTTGTTACAATCGCTTGTATCACAAAGATAAATATTTTCTTCCAATTGCCAACACGCAATAAACTTCTTATTATAGCCTCCTCTGAATATCCTCGTTACTGTTCCGCTGACCCTTACTACGTATATCACCACCGAAAGTATAGGATACACCGATACGGAAACTGGCAAAGGCAAACTGATTGTCGGCAATTATCTTCAACCCGTTGGACATGGTTTCCAATTTGGAATGGCTGACAAACAAATTGTTGACATTCAGGCTGAGGCTGAGCTTATTGTTCAACAACCGATAAAGCATACCTGCACTGACGCTGTAAGTGGGGCTCATCAGATAGATGCCCTGATACTGACGGGAAGAATAGGAACCGGACAACGTGGCCAGAAGAGTCTTCTTTTCATTGAAGAAGAAAGTGTTGCGCAGGCTGGCGTTATAAGCCCACCCTTTCTCCTCGGGAGAGGTGGTGGCAGCGCTGGAGGTGGTCCGGCGATAGCTCACTCCATGCTGGGCGTAAGTTTGTAGCCATTTGGTACGGAAAGTGTATGAATTGTTAAGCCCGAAAGCATGCGTCTGCATGAAATTCTCCCAAAGGAAAGAGGTCACATTCGTTTCAGCATCCAAGTCCACAACCTGGAAGAAGACATCGTCCGAATAAGAATAATAGGCAGAAACATTGAAGTTATTCTTCAACGTATATCCCAGTTCGGCATTGTAAGTATAACTGGGTTTCAAGTCTTCACGACCGCAAGCGTAAGTGTACTTGTTCTGATAGAACGGAAAAGGATTGACCATATTCTGTGACGGACGGGAGATGCGGTTGGAGAAACTGAAGTTCAGCGCATGCCCGTCTGTAGGCGAATAAAGCAGATAGACAGTAGGGAACAAGCGCGTATAGTCGTGCTTGTCCTCCGTATCCTTCGCTTCGGAAATACCGGTAGTGTGGGTGTGCTCCATACGCAAGCCCAACTGCATGGAAAAACGTTCGGAAAATTCACGGCTATAATCAGCATATAAGGCATAGATTTGCTCCTTGTAACGGAAATAATCATCCTGCACCAGCGTAGGGTCTGACGTATCGTAATTGATACCGTTGCGAGTGTTGGTAAAGGAGACCTTGGCACCTGCCGTTATCTTGTACTTTTCAAAAGGAAGGATGAAATCAAGAGCGGAGGAGACTACATCTACCTTGCGATGTTGCAGATAGTTGTAATCGAAGTTTGTGCCCGGAATCTCCGTACCGTCAGGCAGGAGGGTTTTCGAGAGAAAGCCCATATTTTCGTCCCGGTTGTCACGCAGGTAATCCACATCCCAAGTCATTTTCTTGCCTTTGTCATCCCAGACCTTATCGGTATGAAAATTCAGATTGAGGCGGTCGGAACTGGTATCCTTGTCACTGTTGGAGTACAGCAAAGAATCCAATACGGCGGTAGAGGCATCGTAAACTTCCGTCCATGAAAGGGCGTTGCCCGGTTTGGGAGCACTGTGATTATAGATGGCCTGCATACCTACAGTCCAGTCCCGTTCCAACGATACGTCCACACCTCCCTGAAGGTAGAAGCTATTCATGTAATTGGTGTAGTCGGCACGGCTGTTCCAGGTGTTCTGCGGAAAATAGCGGTAATTCTTCTCACGCGTCTCATAGTTGCCCTGCGTAGTACCCCCGTTGAGGAAGGATGACACGCGCCCCTTGCTGAGGTTCAGGCTTACCCCGCCATATCCGTAATTGTCCTTTTCACCAGCGCTGTAGGAAGCGGAAGCCGTACCACCCACGTAATCTTTGGGACGTGACTTCAAGCGAATATTGATGATGCCTGCATTTCCGGCGGCATCATATTTGGACGGAGGCGTGGTAATCACCTCCACCTTCAGTATCTGGGAGGCGTCATAGGAACGGAGGTAATCTATCAGTTCATCTCCCGACAGCTTCGTCTCACGGTCGTTGATATAAACCTTGATACCCCCTTTACCTATAATACCAATACTGTTTTGTCCAACCTGCAGACCGGGCACTTCACGCAGAAGGTCGAGTGCACTGCCTCCGGCAGAGGCTATGGTATTATGTGCATCGAACACTACCCTATCCACCAGACGCTTGATAACGGGACGCGCGGCCGTAACGGTCACTTCGTCCAGCAAGGCGGAAGAAGATTTCAATGTCAATTCGCCAACGTTTTTGTTTCCTTGCAGCACAACGGGAACGTAGAGGTCTTCGCTGCCGATAAGGGTAATATGCAACAAGTATTCTCCCAGTGGCTGGTCAAAGGAAAAACAACCTTGTGTGTCGGTCAGCATACCGGTAATATAGGTACTGTCTTTTGCCTGCTTCAGCAGCACATTCGCCACCTCTACCGGTTGGCGGTTCTCGTCCTGCACACAACCGGAAAGCCGGTAAGTCTGAGCAGGAAGCAGAGTTGCCATACTTGCCAAGGCCACCCATACCATCACTCTTTTTCTAACGTTGTTCAGTAGTTTTTCTTTCATCATGCGTTTGATTTCAATATTTCACACCTTGTATTTCGCTGATACAAAGGTAGGGGTAAAACATGCCTCAAACGGTCTATATCGAGGAATAAAAAGTCTATATCCCAAAACTACAAATCACTACATATCAACACTTTAATTTTACAAAAGTCTATATTATGCCTTTTCCGGTCTATATGCTGCCTATAAACTCTACGATGCCTTCCTTCTCCCCCATCCCCAGTTTCTTGCGGATATTCGTCTTTCGCTGGTAAATGGTAGGAATGCTCTGTTGTGTCACCACACTAATCTCCTTCGTCGAGAAGTCCGCACAGAGCAGGCAGCAAAGCTGCTTTTCTTTGTCAATGAGCACATCGCCAAAACAGCTGTCCATCTTTGTGTAGAAGTTATCATAAATCCGGTCTATGATAGGATACAAGTCCTCCCATACCAGCAAACTCTCTACCGGCAGTTCATGGCTGGTAATACCCGAAATGCGGCGAAGCAGCTCCTGATTCTGTGAGGTAGGTTGTTTAGCCACCAGCCGTATCATGCCTAATTGCTGCAACAGTATTTTCCGAAAAAACTGCCCGTCTTCCCCTTTCGACTGGTTCCTGGTCGCATCTTCCAGCAACCGGGTCAGTGTTTCCGCCCGTTCTTCCGCTTCAATCAGCCGGTTGCGCCGGTTACGGATATAAAGGGACACACCACCACCTGCAAGCACCAGTACCAACAGTGCCAGCAACAAATTCAGTTGTGCCTGCTTCCGTTCCACCGTCAGAATCAAGTTGGCTTGCGAAAGCGTCTCCTTCGACTCGTCCTTACGCCGGACAGTACTCTGCAACGCAGTAAGAGCATTGGCTACAGAATCATTATAGCGCGCCACGTCCAGCACATCAAACGTACGGTGACGTGTATAATCTATCAATGCCCTATATACCGCCACCATATTCTCTTCCGTCAAAAACCGGTTCCGGCCCTCGCCACGTTTCCTCTCCTTATTCAAATAGTATTCCGCCGAATCAAGCAGCCCTTCTTTCAAGAACACTTCCACTTTCACCAGATCTCCCATACGCAACTGCACCGGGTCGATGACATACTGCTCCATACGACGAATAGTAGCTATTGCACCGGAAGGTTCATCAAAAGAGTAAGCCTGCATCTGGGCATAGTTACGCAAATAATGCACTATCTTACTGGTATCTTCTGCCTCCACTGCCAGTTCTATGCTGCGCTCCATGTAATAGGATGCAGAATCATTCTTGTTCAGCCCCATGGCAATTCCCATAGAGAAGAAGCTTCCGGCTCTTGCGTCCAAAGCTATGGCGGTACGGAAAGTTTCTATCGCTTTCTCATAATCTTTCCAGACATACACATACCAGTATGCCTTATCAATCAGCATATCAGCCATTCTTCCCGTGTCCTGCAGCGCCTTGGCCAAAGCTACGCCGCTGTCAATGGCAGCTATACACCGTTCGTGCTCTTTCAGCCAATACCAGTACCAGGCTTTCAACTGATAGGAAAACAGATTCTTCGCCGTGTCGTTGCGGAAGACGTAATAATCGGAAGCAGGCAATATCAAGGAATCTTCCGCCATCGAGTTGTGCCGCTTATAGTGCACATAAGCATTCAGCCATCCATACAACAGCCTCTCCTCATCCGAAAGTTGCGATGGCCTCTCTATCTGTACCAGCAAGGCATACACGCTGTCCACATTCATATTCACCTGTTTTTCTGCCAGATGTAACAGATGTGCCTCATTCATCTGCCGGCAGGCAACAAGGCACAGCAACGCAAACAATAGTCCAAGGAAAGGTAATCTATTCATAATATAGGAGATATAGTTTTTTCTATCATTTGTCTGCAACCGCAGTTTCCAGTTGCTTCAGCGCCTGCTCCAACACCGAACGCGGGCAGCCGATATTCAGCCGCATAAATCCCTTACCCGGTTCACCGAACATGGTGCCGTCATTCAGTGCCAGGTGTGCCTTGTCCACAAATAGTCTCACCAGTTCCTCCTGAGTCAGCCCCAATCCCCGGCAGTCCAGATAAATCAGGTAAGAAGCCTGCGGACGTATCATGCCGATGCCCGGAATATGCTCGCGCAGGTAGTTCTCCGTGAAATCGATATTGCCCTTTATATAGTCCAGCAGCTGTTCCAACCATTCCTCACCATGCATATAGGCAGCAGCCGCACCGATATAGGCCAACATGTGCCCTTCGCTGAACTCGCCCGCTTCCATGAACTCCTGAAAACGGTGGCGGATGTCCTCATTGAGGATAATGGCGTACGAACTTCCCAATCCCGGCATATTGAATGTTTTGCTGGGTGCCATGAAGGTGAGGGAATTCTGCGCGGCAGCCCCCGAAACAGTAGCAAAAGGATGGTGTTTGTAAGGTGGCAGAGTCAAGTCGGCATGAATTTCATCGGAGATGACAAACGTATGGCTTTCCGTACAAATATCAGCAATCCGGCGTAATTCGTCCACCGTCCATACACGCCCGCCCGGGTTATGGGGATTGCAGAGAATCAATACTTTGCATCCTTGTATATCCTTACGGAAACGCTCAAAGTCAATCTGATACTGTCCATCTTTCAGGTCGAGCGGAGAGTAAACCACTTCGCGCTTCATGCGTTGCGTCACCAGGAAGAAGGGATGATAAACGGGAGTCATCACCATTACCCGGTCGCCGGGATTGGTGAAGCATTGCAATGCGAAGGCTTGACCGCGGACAATGCCGGGTACAAAAGTCAGCATCTCGCGAGTGACGTCCCAACCGTGGCGACGACTGAGCCAGCTACAAATGGAAGTATACCATTCCTCACACGCAGACGTATAGCCCAGCACTTCATGTTCAAGACGCTTCCGCAAGGCTTCCATCACAAACGGGGGCGTGCGGAAATCCATATCCGCCACCCACATGGGGAGGAGGTCATCGCGTCCCCATACACTCTTCACACCGTCCCATTTCACGGAGTCGGTACCACGGCGCTCTATTACTTCATCAAAATTGTAAGTCATATGCTTGCTTTTTTATAATTCAACGCATCAATTTGTCTTGTTTTTATACGACCCATTACCGCCACCTTATTTTTGTAAACAATAATCATATCGGGAAAAATATAAATACCGCCACATCCCACACTGCATGAGACAAGATAATAGCGGCAAAGCGGTTCGGAAAGAAACGGTAAAGCGCCCCCCATGCCGCCCCCACCACCAAAGCCGCCATGACCAGCATGAAGTTGCAGGAACCGGCATGCACCAGTGCATAAATCAAAGTAGCCACCACAAAACCCGCATTCGGATTCCAGCGTTTGGAAAGCGTGCGTTGCACATAGCCGCGCCAGAAAATCTCTTCCGCCGGCCCTATCAGCAACAGCAGCAATGCTGCCAGCAGCCAAGGAGACTCTCCCTCTTTCATCCCATAAATGGAGTCCACCTGCGGACGGGCAAAATCGAACATCCAAGATGACACCTTGTCTCCCAACCAGAAAACGCCCCACAAAGCAACAGCAATGCCAAGTCCCAGCAAGACATTCGGCAAGCTCCACTTCACCTCCCGCCACCAGCCGGGATTGAACAAGGTGGCAAACACGGACAGTGTGAGCGCAGAACCGGTCATCATCCACCAGAAATTCACGAAAGGAGCCGTCCAAGGCGAAAACATGACCGTCCACAGCACGGCAGCCAGCAGAATGGTAAAAATCAGCTTCTTCATGACAGCAGACCGGCTACAACGAACGACAACGTGAACAGCAGACTGAACAACAACTGGAGTTTTGCAGTCATCTCATCCAGACCGGCTATGGCACTTTCTCCCTTTCCGGGAAAACGGGACACCACCCGTACATTGCCTATGGCAGGAACCAGTGCCGGCATCACCAGCAGGGTCCATAAAGGAAGAGTTCCCGCAGCTATCAAGCCGGCTATCCAGCCAAAAGGAAAAAGGACTTCGGCACAATAAACGTACATCGACGCCTTTCCTCCCAGCTTCATGGCCAGTGTCTGAATCTCTGCACGGGCATCGGTACGCATATCCCGTGTATTATTGGCATGCAGAATGGCCACCGTAATCAGTCCCACCGGCAGAGCTATCCACAAGACATTCCAGTCAACTACTCCCGTAGCCACATAGCAGGTACCCAACGTCGGCAGCAAGGCATACGCCAAAAAGATGACGACATCGCCCAACGCACGATACTTGAGCGGCGGATAAAGCAACGAGCAAGCCGCGCCGCCTATACCGATGTACAGCAACGGCAACCCCGTACGCCACAGCAGGCCGACACCCGCAACAAGGGCAACTGCCAGCAATGCCATCGACAAGCCATATATCTCGCGCGGAGCAAACATCCCGTCGGTCAAGGTCTTGGCGCCAAAGGTATCCCTTGCATCGACCTTATGTTTGTAGTCAAAATAATCACTCCAGGTATTCCCGGCAGCGTGAAACACGACGATGTTCAGCAATGCCCAGATGCCGTTCACCCAGTTTATGTCCTGCCGCATCCAATACAGATATGCCAACGTCACCACCACCGGCATCGAAGAGGCGGGGAATGACCACGGACGCACCGCTATCATCCAATCTTTCAAAGAATGTTTCTTCATTTGTTATTTATCATTTATTTGTGCGCAAAAGTACGAAATATCTTCGCTTTTTTAAGTAATTTCGCGCACAAGATAAAAGAACCCCTTATGATAAAAGCTCTGTTTTTTGACATCGACGGAACCTTGGTCAGCTTCAAGACCCACGAAATTCCCGTTTCCACTATTGAAGCGTTGACTGCCGCCAAGGCCAAAGGCATACATATCTTCATTTCTACCGGACGTCCGCGCGTCATCATCAACAACTTGTCAGCCTTGCAGGAACGGAATCTGATAGACGGCTACATCACGATGAACGGCGCCTATTGCTTTGTAGAAGACACCGTTATCTACAAAAGCCCCATACCGACAGCGGAAGTGGATGCCTTGACAGCTTTCTGCCACGAACGCAACATCCCCTGCATCCTGGTGGGAGAGCACGACATCTGCGTGAACCAGCCCGGCGAAGTAGTGGAGGAAATCTTCCACCGCCAACTCAAAGTGGACCCCATCGAAGCAAAGCCCTATACCGACAGCCATGCCGACAAAGCCTTCTTCCAGCTGACTCCTTTTATCAACGCCGAGGAAGAAGCAATCATCCTGCCCGCCGTCCCCCACTGCGAGATGGGCCGCTGGCATCCTGCCTTCGTTGACGTGACAGCCAAAGGAAACACCAAGCAGAACGGTATCGACCAGATTATCCGCCACTTCGGCATCAAGCTGGAAGAGACCATGGCCTTCGGCGACGGAGGAAATGACATCAGCATGTTGCGCCATGCCGGTATCGGTGTAGCCATGGGCAATGCCAATGACGACGTAAAAGCTGCCAGTAACTACACAACCACTTCTGTTGATGAAGACGGCATCGCCAACGCCCTGAAATATTTCGGCATAGTCGGGAATCCATCATAAATCTGAAATCTTTTGAGCTTCGTTCCCGATACACAAAACAAAGAGTTTCAAGATGCCTTGAACCTCATCCAGTATACCCGTCAGTCCGTATTCCTGACGGGCAAGGCAGGTACGGGCAAATCGACCTTCCTGAAATATATCTGCGCGAATACGAAGAAAAAGCATGTAGTGCTTGCCCCTACCGGCATAGCCGCCATCAATGCCGGAGGCAGTACCCTGCACAGCTTCTTCAAACTGCCCTTCTACCCCCTGCTGCCCGACGACCCGAACTTCAGTCTGCAACGGGGACGCATCCACGAATTTTTCAAATACACCAAACCCCACCGCAAACTGCTGGAAGAACTGGAACTGGTCATCATCGACGAGATTTCCATGGTACGCGCCGACATCATCGACGCCGTAGACCGCATCCTGCGCGTCTATTCCCGCAACCTGCGCGAACCCTTCGGCGGCAAACAGATACTATTGGTGGGCGATGTGTTCCAGCTGGAACCCGTCGTCAAGGGAGATGAACGGGAGATACTGAACCGATTCTACCCTACCCCTTATTTCTTCTCTGCCAGGGTATTCGGCCAGATAGACCTTGTCTCCATCGAACTGCAGAAAGTATACCGGCAAACGGACAGCAAGTTCATCCATGTGCTGGATCACATCCGCAACAATACCGTCGGCTCTACCGAACTTCAGCTGCTCAACACCCGCTATGGCACCCAAATAGAGCAATCGGAAGCCGACATGTACATCACCCTCGCCACCCGCCGTGATAATGTGGACTACATCAACGACAAGAAACTGGCGGAACTTCCCGGTGACCCGGTCACCTTCTACGGCGAAATCATGGGAGACTTTCCCGAAAGCAGCCTCCCCACCTCGCAGGAACTGGTACTGAAACCGGGCGCACAAATCATCTTCATCAAGAATGACTTCGACCGCCGCTGGGTGAACGGCACCATCGGCGTCATCAGCGGCTTCGACCCTATTGAAGAGACCCTCTACGTCATCACCGACGACGGCAAGGAATGTGACGTCAAACGAGAGTCGTGGCGAAACATCCGCTACAAATACAACGAAGAAAAGAAACAGATTGAAGAGGAAGAGCTGGGTACCTTTACACAATATCCCGTGCGCCTGGCATGGGCCATCACCGTCCACAAGAGCCAAGGGCTGACCTTCAGCCGGGTAGTCATCGACTTTACCGGCGGCGTGTTTGCCGGTGGGCAGGCATACGTAGCCCTCAGCCGCTGCACCTCGCTGGAAGGCATCCAGCTGAAAAAGCCCATCAGCCGTGCCGATGTATTCGTGCGTCCGGAGATTGTCAGTTTCTCCGAACGCTTCAACAACCGCACCGCCATCGACCGTGCCTTGAAGCAAGCACAGGCAGACGTTCAATACGTTGCCGCCGCCAAAGCCTTCGACAAAGGGGATTTCGGCACTTTCCTGGATGAGTTTTTCAAAGCCATCCATTCCCGCTACGACATCGAGAAGCCCAACGTGCAGCGCCTCATCCGCCGGAAGCTGAACATCATCAACCGTCTGAAAGAGGAAAACCGTGCACTGAAACAAGCAGCATTGGAGAAAGAGAAAGCCCTTGTAAAGTATGCCCGCGAATACATCCTTATGGGTGACGAATGCCTGAAGCATGACATGAAGGAGGCAGCCATGAAAAACTATGAGAAAGCCGTCACCCTCTGTCCCAAATTCAAAGAGGCCTGGAAGAAGATAAAGAAACTGGAGAAAGAGATGCTAAAAAGGTGAATCGCTTGTTTATAAGCCGATTATTATCTATTTTTGCATGTAATATAAAACTCAAATCCATTTCTGCCATGCTTCTGAAACTTTATGAAAAAAATAACAATCCCGCCGACCTGCAGCAGGTGGTCGACCTACTGAATGACGGAGGTATCCTTATCTACCCTACCGACACCATGTATGCCATCGGCTGCCACGGACTGAAGGAGCGCGCCATCGAGCGCATCTGCCGTCTTAAAAATATCGACCCCAAGAAGAACAATCTTTCCATCATCTGCTACGACTTGAGCAAGGTCAGCGAATATGCCAAAGTGGACAACAGCACCTTCAAGTTGATGAAGCGTAATCTGCCCGGAGCTTTCACCTTCATTCTGAACGGCACCACCCGCCTGCCCAAGATATTCCGTAACCGTAAGGAGGTCGGCATCCGTATGCCGGACAATTCCATCATTCAGGAAATAGCCCGCCTGCTGGATGCTCCCATCATGACAACTACATTGCCGCATGATGACAATGAGGACATTGAATACTGCACAGACCCGGAACTGATTGACGAGAAATTCGGTGATATTGTCGATTTGGTAATAGACGGCGGTATCGGCGGTACGGAAGGCTCTACCGTAGTGGATTGCACCAATGGGGAGCCGGAAATCATACGCCAGGGGTTAGGCTGGCTGGACGAAGGATAAAATCTGACTTTTAAGCATCTTACCAACAAACCTTTTCTGCCACTTCAATGTTTTTAATTAAAACATTGAATCTCATGAGCACAAAAGAGCAATATTGGAAATATTCGCTGATAGCTATCATTATCGGGCTGGGAATCATTCTTTTCAGACAAATAGCCCCATTCATGGGCGGTCTGCTGGGAGCCTTGACTATCTATATCCTGGTGAGAAAGCAGATGATGTATCTTTCCGACAAGCGGAAAATGAAGCGCAGCATAGCTGCCACCCTCATTACGGCAGAGGCCATTCTCTGCTTTCTGGTTCCGCTTGGGCTGGTGGTATGGCTGGCTGTGGTCAATCTTCAAAACATCAATCTGGACCCGCAAGCCATTATAGCTCCTTTCGAAGAAGCGGCCAACATCATTAAAGCCAAAACCGGCTACTATATCTTGGGGAAAGACACGGTGGCATACGTCATTTCAATTCTTCCCCGCATCGGGCAAGCCATCATGGGAGGTATCAGCAGTTTTGCCGTCAACATCTTCGTACTGGTCTTTGTACTCTACTTCATGCTGATAGGGGGCAAAAAGATGGAACAGTACGTCAACGACCTACTACCGTTCAACGATGACAATACACAAAACGTCATCCACGAAATCAACATGATTGTCCGCTCCAATGCCATCGGCATCCCCTTACTCGCCGTCATACAAGGAGGAGTAGCCATGATAGGCTACTGGATTTTCGGTGCTCCCAACATCTTGTTCGCCGGTTTCCTGACCTGCTTCGCCAGCATCATCCCAATGGTAGGAACAGCGCTGGTATGGTTTCCGATAGCTGTCTACATGGCATTGATAGGCAACTGGGTTCAAGCTATCGGCCTGGCCATCTATGGCGGTGCAGTCATTTCACAGCTCGACAACCTGATACGCTTCATCATCCAGAAGAAAATGGCAGACATTCATCCGCTTATCACTGTCTTCGGAGTTGTAATCGGCTTGTCCCTTTTCGGATTCATGGGTGTCATCTTCGGGCCACTGCTCTTGTCACTATTCTTTCTGTTCGTGGATATGTTTAAAAGAGGGTATTTGGATGCAAGGGGGAAGACGACGGAATAAGTACTTAATAAAGCATGACCATAATAGGGTTACCTTCCTCTTCTACTCCCATTCTCCGTTGATTATCATCACTGAGTTCATCCGGTTGTAACAAAGCAAAAAAATGTCCATCCGAAGTGACTCCCCTGATTTGGATATGCTGATTATTCATTTTATCAAATAAGCTATCACCCTTTTGGCAAACAACAGTTTTCTTTTCCTTATGGTAAAATCCACAATATGACTGACTTTCTTCTAAATATAAGCTTGTATGAAAATGGAAATAGATGTACTCTGCATTCTCCAGAATATAGTCTATGGCTATTTTTTTATCACATCCTTCTACATCCAATTGCTGCTGCTCATTCCAGTGCCACTCACCCAGTTCAAAAACCAGATATGGAGTAAGTCCCTGCTCTGAAATAGTATAGATAGTATCATTAAAAGCTTGTTTCACTCGGATGGCATCCTTAGATTTCCATAACGAAGGGCTATTGATTGCCGTATAATATTTCCGGTCACCAACAAATTCTGCCATTGCCAAGTCACCTCCATAAGCAACATTGCCCCCCAACAAATTTGAAACCGACAAAACCTCATCCATGGGAAGCAGGGCTGAATTCCATGTAGCAATACCGGTCAATGACATCGTATTTCTATCCATATAAAAGACTGATGGCGTCTCCGGAGAGAGTTTCATTTTATTATGTCCCCAAATTCTGTCCGCATCCATCAAATAGTAATTTTGGGACAGAATACAATTGACTGTATCTTGCAATCGAATTCTATCCTTATATTTCCCATCAAATCCATATAGTAGGAAATCATTATTCCATCCCAATAGATAAACGGTTCTCCGAACCGCATCAGCCCAAAAGCTCACTTTCCCCCATGAATCCTTTGCATATCCTTCCGGATCAGTACCTACGTGTCCAATATCCCGAATATACTTCCCGTTAGTACGGTCAAAAAGTTTCAGATTCTGATGGACAGAAGATACCAATATCGCACTATCCATAATTATGCACTCCGGATATTTTCCTATAATAGCCTGCTCATTAGTCTCCAAAGGAATATAACTTATGCTGGAAAACAAATTTTGTACAGATTGTCCTTCTGACAATCTACTCATTGCTTCCGCAACATTAATTACATTGCCATCAATCTGCTTTTCGGAACACGAAGTTACAACCAACATCAATAATAAAAAGAATTTCCACATATATCTCATACCATTTCTATTCATTACTCTGAAAGTAGTAAAATATCACTTATCATCATTAATTACATTATTTAATCGATTCCGGCTCCATCACAAGGCGAAAACCTCCATACTCGTCACTATAATTCTCAATGTCGTAATCAATGTACGACACCCGACACCCCTCTGCTGTTCCTCCCCAACTTCCACCTCGCAATATTCGGCGGAAAAAAAGATAAGTACCCTCAAAAGGCCATCCCGGATGGATAGACTTACCACCTTGCTTGTATTCTTTAGTGTACAAATCACCGCACCACTCCCAAACATTGCCACTCATATCATACAATCCCAATTCATTGCTTTTTTTCAGACCTACCGGACGGGTAGTTCCAGCTTCTCCATATTGTCCGCCAGAGGAATTCCCAACATACCAAGCCACCTCACTTACCTGATTGCTGCCACTGTATTTATAGTGCTTACTTTTGTGTCCACCACGCGCTGCGTATTCCCATTCGGCCTCAGTCGGAAGACGAAATGTTTTACCGGTCATAGCATTTAATCTACCGATAAACTCCTGCGCATTTTTCCAGCTTACATTTTCCATCGGGCAATCTCCGCATCCCCCATTAAACGGCAAAATGGAATCAGTATCCATAACCGCCCTCCACAGCCTTTGAGTAACTTCATATTTTCCTATGTAAAAATCAGATACCGACTCCTTACGTGCTGGTTTCTCGTTATCCTCACAGTCACATCCCTGCTCATCTGTACATCCCATCATAAATGTACCTCCTTTCACAAAAACCATCTCAATAGAATCCCCATTCACAACAACTACAAGTTGCTGAATAGGAGTTTCATTCGACTGACATCGAATAAAAACAGTTATAAGACATATTGCCAAAACAACAGTCAATGCTTTAACTCTTCTTTTCATACTTTCATTAAGAACATTCTCTTCCTTAGTATTTCATACTATATATACGAATAGCACAAACATACTAAAAACAAATGAATTACGAACTATTCATAGATATATTTTTCACACTTCATGGGAAAACAGTTTCATCTTTATATCAACTTCTTAATAAAGAACAGCTATTATGGGGTTACCTTCTTCTTCAACTCCCATTCTCTGTTGATTATCATCGCTAAGTTCATCCGGTTGTAATAAAGCAAAAAACATCCATCCGAACTAACTCCCCGAATTTGAATATGCTGATTGTTCTCTTTATCAAACAAGTTATCACCTTCTTGGCATACAACTGTTTTCTTGCGAATAAATATAAATCACTTCTTATATATGCAAGAATCATTTATGCTTACTTCAACAATACGATTACTATTTGACCCAAATAAATGTTCATTTTGAATATACAACTCTATTTCATGGCCTGGCAAATAATTCTGAAACCATTCATAATTTATTTCACTTTCCATACCTCTATTTATATAATAAAAAGAATCATTCTCCAACTCTATTACAATATCATTATGCTCTGTAGCAGATACACTTCTAACAATTCCTCTTTGCAGACTTATGTTATTTGATATAGACACGAATCTAAATATTAAAAATAGAGCTATAAAAGCCATCAAGACATACACTACATTTTTTTTTTCATACGTAAATAATTATTATGCTTCTTACTAAAAAGAAGCGTTATACAATCTTTTCTTTAGCTAAAAACGAACAAGTTTCACCCGACTTCATATCCTGATTACGACTCCAGACCATCATAAAATTCTGCATCCTCAAATCCATAGCCTACCAAAGCCTCATTATAACCTTTCATTGCAATAAAGCCTCGCTTCTTCAAACATATTCGTCCAAAAACATCACGTTTACAAAGAGTACTGATATAGAATATATTTTCTTCATTCTCAAACTTCTTCATCACGAACTCTGCAAAGCCTTTCCCCAGATAATTATCTGCATCCAGATTACATACCGACTCGCTAACCTAAAAACCATATTCCCACTATGACTTCGTCGATAATAAGCCGGTTCATGCAAGTGATGCAAAATGAGATTTGTTTCATAGTGTTATATATTCATTATCAAATCAATGAACAGTAAATCTACCGAATGCATAAGCCCCATCCGCGCCCTTTATCTCAAGTAAAAAATCACCACCTAAACCTTGCTGTAACTGTACTTTTCTTAATATAGGAGAGTCTATATTCTCAGCAGAGGAGTAAACAACATTCCCATTCTGAGAAATTGCAATTTCCACTTCACCTATCGATTGATAGAATTCCAAATCAATGGAATGGTCATCATTCAAAAATGCTAAAAAAGGAGTAGCTGAAGGAATAGAACGATGAGCATTCCCCGGACCACCCGGTAAATCAAAATCCTCATCCATGACGATTTCTACTCTCGAAGGAAAAGTAACTGAATCTGCACTTACTACATTTACTACAAGAAAGTAGTATAAACTTAACAAAATAAAAAATGATTTCATAGTATCTTTAGTTTTGAATGTTACAAAGATAGCCATTCAATCACTTCTTAGAGAAAATACGAGTGGACAACACAAGACAAGTCAATACTCTATACACCAATAAGATGACAGTAAAAACATTTCTAAATTAGTGGACGAAAATCAAGCGATTATTCTAGTAAAGAGCTACAAATTCTTCCAATTTATCATTTGTATCCAAACTTAAGATTCCCCTCAACCTCCGTTTCTTCGTAAAAATGGAATTCATCTCACAGTCAAAAGTGAACATCAATTCACTGGAAGTGAAACCGACTTTAAGCAAAGCCAACAACATCAAGTTGCCACTAGTTAATTTAAAATCTTTCTTTAACCGAGAAATAAAATTACCATATATTAAATCTATATATTCAAGGAGTTGTTCTTTCTCCTGGTTGGTCATATTCTTCACAATCAGCTTTTCCTTCTTCAATTGTTCCAAGAGATAAACGCCATTTACACATACATTTTCACTTATTTTTTTATTCTCACTCTCCAATAGCAAAATCTTTTGGTTCAATTTAGCAATCTTCTCTCTATTTGTTTCTGCCATCTCACCTGCCCTTTGTTTCAACACATCAAGTTCATAAACATATCGTTTAATCATGCACTCATTTTCTTCTATTATTTGCATATTCTTCCGGAACAGTCCTTCATATCTCTTTCTCAAAAGAAAATACAAAACAATGCATAGCAGTATAATAAACAAGACTACTGCTATCCAAAAATAAAGCTGTATTTGCTTTTCACGTTCAACCTGTTGCTTTTCTAAAAGAAGTTTTCCTCTTTCATATTTACGTTGCAAAGTCAAAATTTGAGATGTTTGTTTAGCATCCCGTTCAATGACTAACAACGAATCAGACTTTTCTTTGAAATAGAGAGCCATTGCATACTTTTTCTGTTTCTTTTCCAACAGATACAAATAGTGATATGCACCCGCCAGAGTACGAGGATTTTCAGAATTCAAAGCTAAAGCGAAACATCTTCCAGCCTCATCCAACTTATTTAGATTCAAATAAATATTCCCCAATGACATTGAACAGTGATGCATAGAATGCCTATCTTGTTCAGTCTCTACCGCAGTTTTCAACAGGGCTATTGCATCTCCCAAATCCCCTTCATTTCTTTTGGCAATCCCTTTTACTTGTAATAAAGAAGGGATTACCCGTTCAAAACTGATACATCCTTTCTTTTTCTCACACAAGGACAAAGCACGATTAATGTAATTATAAACACTGTCATATTTCTGTTCTACATAATAAATACGAGCAATATCCCGATAAACATATATAACTCCTAAAGTATCAACAGCCTTTTGAAAACAATACGCTGAACTTTGATAATTGTCGAGAGCATCTTTATATAGCTTTCTGTCCGTATTCAAAACACCGATATATTCATGTACAAATCCCTGCAACTTATATTCTTCCGTCTTCTCCAATTTAGCCAAAGCGCTCAAATAAGCTTGTATAGCCAATGTATCATTATCTTGCAAAGCTGCCACTTTACCATAATAAAACAATGCCTTTCCTGCTTTTACACCATCATCCTTATAATAATCTACCGCAATTTTTATCAACGAATCCGACTGCAAACTATCCAGATAGTTTTTATCACGTGCTTGCGTTAGCAACAATGCATAATCTGCCCGCTGCTTTCCACGAAACTTCTCTGGATGAGGAATTTGCTCCAACAGCAGTAATGCACTGTCAGGATATACATCCATATACCTCTCTACCTTATCAAAAACATTGGATACGTTCTTCTCTACGCAAGAACCTAACAGTACGCAAACGGACAAAAGTCCAAGATATAGCAGTTTTTTCATATGAACATGTTCTTTACCAGATTATCATTACGTATAACTCCTATGCCCACAGAATCCTTTTGGAGATAAATATTCACACCAGCCAACGGCAATCCTTTTTCCCCATCAGTCACAATGCCATTTGTCTACGCATTAGAAACAACTGCACAGCAGAATGTTATGAACAGTACTATACATCGCTTCATAATCCATGTATATATAATTAAACTTTGGATGAGAATAAGCTTTTTTACGGCCTCTCCCTTCAAAGATACAAAAAACCGCTTCAACAATGTACAAAAACAAGATAAATGTGGCAAACAAAACAAATAGCTCAGAGCTTGTTTCCCCTTACATAGGCTTCCTTTCCATTTTCTGTACGGAGTTATCAGCGCCTATCGGCCGTGATGCGCTCTGCCAACGGCCGTCAACCACTCGACTAACGACCGTCAACAAGGTGCTTCATAACCGTTGAACACCTATTATACTCATAGTTTCCCCATACTGTGCACCTATCTTATTCCTATTATGAGCCCAGCTGCAGTCTATCGGTAAACGGTCTTTTACGAAGTTAATACCGTGTTTACACGAAACGCTTATCGTGTAAACAAGATATTTGCAAAATGCTGCACATTCTATTAATACACTAACAAACAAGATATTAACTTACCTTCCGGCGTATTTCCGCTGTGGAAGCAAAAGTTGCTTCCACCTTTTTGAGTTGCTTCCACAGCACTTGTAATGCCGATGAATAAAGGGATGCAGGAAGTAGGTGGAAGTGTGGAAGCAGAAATGATAAAACTAAGCAGAGATAATTTTCCCTTAAAAGCAATAAAACTCCAGAATCTGCTGGAGCAAAGCATCCTGCTTTCCCGGACCTTTTTCCAACTCCACACTTTTCAGGTTATAGAGTTGTGCCAGCAAAGCTGACGACTGCTTCTCGCAAAGACGGGAATCATGTACCTGCTCCATCCAGCAGACGGTCTCTCCCCAAACATCTACCGAAAGATGTGACAAGACTTCTGTCGGGGCTCCCCCCTTCTCCACCTTACGGAAGATTTCGACCAAAGCACACAACAAGCTGGACATTATCTGTTTACAACGGGAATGGGAACGGGATTCCCGGTTTCTGAAACGTAGCAGGAAATAGTACCCCAGCCATAAATAAACGGTGGTGACTTCTGCATGGATTTTCTCTATCCTCTTCCAATGCGCAACCAAAGCAGCATCAATTTCTTCCAGAATCGCATCCGTATCATCTTCTATGTAGTATTTCTGCGCAAGACACTCTATCACGCACCCCCATTTCGCCATATCCACACACTCTTGCGTACGCCCCATCCATACATGGGCTTCCTCCAATATCCGGAATGCCTTTTCTCCACATTCCGGAGCATCATAAAACCGATACTGACGAAACAACAGAAGAGACTGACATAATAACTCATCCAAAGAGTACTCCGCACTTTCCATATTTAAAATTCAAGTATCCATTCAGGTAACAAAATCGAGCAAAAGTAATCATTTCCTAAGAAAATCACGCTGTTTCAGCACAAAAACCGGCAGGAAAAAGAAGATACCGATGACGGACATCACCAGTCCGCCAATGGTACCCGCCGCCAATGGAAACCAGAAAGCCTCCTTGTCCTCACCTATCATGAAAGGGATAAATCCCAGAATGGTAGAAACCACCGTGAGGAAAATAGGAACGACCTTCGCATTCCACGCCTTGACGTAGGCACGAAGAGCGGAAAGACGGGGGAAACGACGTCGGATGCTGTTGCACTCGTTCAGGATATAGATGCTGGCATTCACCGTGATGCCGCACAGCAGGACGAACGAGGCAAAACCGCCCTGGTCGAAGTTCAGCCGGAACCAATAGAAAGTAAGAAATACCCCGATATAAGAAACCGGAATCACAAAGATGATGGCAAGCGGCTGCTTCAGGGAGTTGAACAGAACGCTGGTCGTAAAGAAGATGATGGCTATCACCACCAGCAGAAGCAGGTATTGGCGGTTGTCCTTCTCGCCCCATGACCAACTGTTGCTGTCCGACTCGGCTGTATAACCCATCGGCAACAGTTTGTTGAACTCCTCCAGGTCACGTTTCTGTATCTTGTTGCCCATCTCATTGGAGCCGATATATTCGTATTGCAGGCAGAGGCGGTACTGCTGGTTTTCTTTGGCAATCTCCTGCGGCATCTGTCCCTTTTCCACAGTAGTCAGTTCGGAAAGCTTGTAATGCTTGCTGTTTCCTACTCCATAGGGAAAGAACTGCATCGCCCAGATGTCATATTCGGCAGACTGGCGGGAAGAGAGCTTGATTTTCTCCGTTCCCTGCTCGGCCGCTACCGAGCCAATCTCCAGATTCTTGCCGAAGATGGGGCGCACCGCAGAGAAAAGCACTTGCGCGTCGATGCCCTCTTGCGCCATGCGCTCCTTGTTCAGGTTGAAGTAGAATTCCTGATAGTCATCCTTCCACCAGGAGAACTCCGAATTGATGAGCACTTCCTTGATACGCCGGTGCGTCAGCAGCTTGGCCTTCAGCTTCTCCGCCCACTCATAGAGTTCGTCGTAGTTGTAGCCGTACATCCTGATGCGGTAGGAGCCGGCACTCTCGCGGACGTCATTACTGAACCCCTGGTCCTGCAATCCGTAGATGCCCCAGCTGCCGCCTCCCAGTTCCAGTGCCTTGCTTATCATATTGGCTTTCAGTGTATAGGGAAAACCGCTGTTCCGGACTTCCTTCTTGAAATAAATCTGCATACTGGCACGCCGGGGGCTGTAAATGGAAGTATGAAACTGCCTGATTTCCTTGAACCGGCTGAGGTAGGTCTCCATACGTTTCATCAAAGTGTTCATCTGCTCGAGGGTGCTGCCATTGGGAAGGTTGGCGTTGGCATAGAGCACCACCTCCTCATTACGGGTGAAGTAACTGCCTTCGTACACCTTCTGTATGAAAAGCCGCAAGCTGCCGCCCAGCGCCTTGTCCACAACGGGTTTCACCGACTCCTTATAGGTATCCGAACCGAATACCTTATTGTAAGCAGCTTCCCATTTTCCCCCTCCTTCCAGTTTGCCGGGCAACAGAAAAACGGGCAGACCGAAACCCAACAGTAACAGCAGGCATACAGCCCAGCGCCAACGGCATAGAAAACGGATGAGAGCAGAGTAACAGCAGGAGAAATAAACGGGGAAACGTCTGAAAATCCGTCCCAACCTTGTTTTGAATGTTTGCGTCAGCCCCGGCAAGACAAGACGCCTCTTCTTCCCCGTAATCCGCCTCACCAGTCCTATCTTCTCAATCATCGACGGAACAAAGAACAATGCCACCATCAAGGAAACAGCCAGATTGATGATCACTACCGCTGCAAAGTCCTGCAGGTTGAGCCGTATCTTCTCGTCAAGGAAGAAAATGATAACAAGCGCACCCATCGTAGTGAGGGTTGCCGCCAACACCGACAGGAAGGCCTTGAGATTACGCCGATGCAGAATGTGGTCGGTCATGACAATGGTGCTGTCTATCACCAGATTCAGCGAGACAGTGATACCCGCCAGCGAATAAAGCTGCATCTCAAGTCCGAAGAGGTAGTAGAAGATAAGTGCCACCGCTATATTTACAGCCAGGCTGGTAACTATCAGAAAAAGATATTTCAACTTACGAGTAATGAGCCATACGAATACAAGCAGGATGAGTACCGTCAAACCGGTACGGAAGTAAATCTTGTCCAGTTCTTCCCGTATGTACTCGGTCGCATCATAGCTGGTATGCACTTCATATCCGACAGGAAGTACCTGCCGAACAGCTTCCATCTCGTCCATCACGGCACGGTTCAGTTGCAACTGGTTGGCAGTTTCTTCCGCAGTAATGGATAGATAGACGGAATTCAGCCCATTGATGCGGTAATAGCTTTGCGGCTCCTCCTCCATACGGACAGCCGACACCAGTTCGTCCAAGCGGAGCAGTTTCCCGTCGGTAGCCGTCACGGTGATGGCAGCAGGATTAAAACCAAGGGAGTTGCTCTCCGGCACCAGTGCCAGGCGTATCCATTCCCGGCTACCGTTACCTGTATCCACATTGTGCGTACCCAGAAATTCCTTCCGGTAATGCCGCTGTACTGCCTCGCTGATGTCCGATAGGGTCACACCCAGCAAGCGCAACTGTTCACTGTCATATTCCAGTCTCCACTCCATGGGCGTGGCACCGCTGAGTTCCACCTTATAGATACCCGGAATATTTGCCAGCCGCGGCTTGATATGCTCCTCGGCATACTGCTGAATCAATATCGGAGTGGAAGGGGCATTCAGTGTGAAGGACATGAAAGGGCGTGAGGCGTTCTCGTCGGGCACTTTCATGTGAATGGTGGGATAGCTGACACCTTCGGGCAATTGGGGCCACGTCTGCCGGATGATGGTGGAAGCTTCGAAGCGGACTGCCTCGACATCGGCATGCTTGTCCAGCTCCACAGTAATGTTGCCGTAGCCGTTGCCCGAGGTGGAGTTCAGCCGCTTCACTCCGCGGATACGCGCCAGCATGGATTCCAGCTTGCTGGTCACTTCCATCTCCACCACCCGCGACGAAGTGCCAGGCATGCTGAAACCCACCGTGAAGCCGGGCAGGCTGCGTGACGGATTCAGCTTGACGGGGAGCAGCGGTATCAACGCCACTCCTACCAAAGCAAGGCAGACAAACGCCACTATGACGGTGAAGGAAGAAACTCGTTTCATCAGTTATTATAATCAAATTTTTCCGACAGCGAAAATCCGCTGGCAAAGTCGTGCAACGTCAGTTTCCGTATCTTGTAATAATTCAGCCAGTAGTCCTGCAAGGCGGAGATGTAATTGCGTTGCGCTTCCTGCTGGCGGTTCAGCGAGAGGGTCAGGCTGTTGATGTCTGCCTTGCCGATAATGAAGCGCTGGCGGGTTTCGTTATACGCCAGGATGGCAAGGTCGAGGGCCTCTTCGGCACTGGCGACGAGGGCTTGCTGGACGTTGAAGTCGCTGACGGTCATGATAACCTCCTCCTCAATGCTGATTTCACTTTGCCTGGCAGAAGTCTTCACCACGTTCAGATTGTTCCTCGCCATGTTGTATTTGCCTTTCCTCACGCCCCAGTCCACCAGTGGAATGGAGACACTGACCGACACCATCTCCTGCTGCATGGGATGCCTGTATGCTTCACCGAATTTCTCTGCCACCTGGTTGAAGCCGACGCTGGCGTTGATGCTGGCGTTGAAGCGCGATTCCTTCTTCGTCTTGTCTACTGTCTGCTCGGCTTCCAGCACTTCCTGACGAAGCCCCAGAAATTCCGGATTGTTGGCTTGAGCGGCCAGCAAAGCCTCATCAACCGGTATGGTCAGCGCCCTCGGACGTCCCGGAAGCGACACCCTGATATCCGTGTTCTTCTCCATATTCAGGAAAGATGCCAACGAAAACATGGCGCGCTTCAAGGCACTGGCGGCATTCTGCAAAGTATTGCGGGCGTTCACCACGTCGAGTTTCAGCGTCAGCAGGTCGGCACGGCTGATGGCGGCTATTTTCAAGCGCTGCATGCCGATGCGGTAGAGGGTATCGGTGGAGACGGCATTGTCCTTGGCCAAGTCATATTCCGCCTGTGCCATGGCAAGCGCAAAGAAATAGGTAGTGGCCTGCTCGGACACCCGCTCTGCATTGTAGATATACTCCTTCTTCACCTTCTCGTACTTCAGCGGCTCAATCCTGCGTTCCCAACGGAAAGGATTGTAACCGACCAGACTCTGCGAGTAGCCCAGACGAACCGGAACACTGGTGAACTGGGTATACTTGTTTCCACCGAAGCTCCGCATATAGCCCAGCTCCGTATCCAGATAGAACGTACCGCCCGTCAAGTCGAAATTCTGTCTGACGGCAAGATTGCCGTATGCATAGAAGGATTGCTGGCTGCGATAGATGTCAAGGTCCTGTTCGGAGTCGTAACGCTTGGTGATATCGCGGTTGTACTGTGCCGGAGTCATGTTCAGCGTCAGGCTGGGAAGGCGGTTTGCCTTATAGGTGCGGTATTCCCAATAACCGGCCAGATACATGTTCTTGGTGCGGAAGGCTTCCAGCGAACTGTCATTCGCCAGGGCAATGGTCTGCTGCAAATCGAGCGTTATCCGCTGTTGGGCAAAAGCGGAAAGGGCTCCCAGACTGAACAAAAGTATAAGACTTAATTTCTTCATGCTCTTTCTTTTCTATAAATAAACCAATATATCAACGGGATGATGAACAGACTGACCAGTGTTCCTACAGACATAGCCCCAATCATCGCTATGGAAAGCGGCTTCTGCAGCTCCGAGCCCATGTCGAACGAGAACAGCAGCGGAACCATAGCGAAAATGGTGGTGAGCGATGTCATGATGATGGGCCGGAGCCTTCTGCGCCCCGCCTCGTGGATGGCCTCGAGCAACGGCATACCAGCCCTCCGTAATTCATTAATGGCATCCAGCTTTAGGATGGAGTCGTTGATGATGATACCGCACGTCACTATCAGTCCGATGGCAGACATCAGGTTCAAGGTATGCCCGCATATCCACAACAGAAGCAGGGCAAACGCCACATCTATCGGAATTTCCAGCAGCACGATGAGCGGCTGCACGAAGCTTTCGAACTGGGCGGCAAGAATGAAATACATCAGCAGGACAGAGATGAAAAGAATCACCACCAACTCGTCCAGCATCTGGCGGTTGGAGAAGAAACTGCCGGAGAAGGCCGTATCCCAGTCACCCGTGGCATCTGCCTCCCGCTTCACCTTTTCCATCAACTCCGGAGCATCGTCCACTTCATAGAAACGGAACGGTATATATTCACCGTTGCGTCCTGCCGTAATCGTTTTCAAGTCCTCAGCCGGACGCACCTTTACCAGCTCCCGAAGCGGAATATGCTCCACTTCGCCCTTACTGTCCGGACGGGTCTGTATCAATGTCTGCTGCAGCACCTCATTCACTGTCCGCTCCTCGCCCACAATGCTGATAGGCAGGTATTGCTGGTAGGAATGGAGCATAGCTACGCTGTTCTCCTTGAATGCCGTCCGCAGCGTACGGTAAAGCTCGTCATACGAAACGTCATAGAGCAACAGCTTTTCCTGCAGGATGCTTATGTCAAGCTGGTTCTCGAAAGCGATACCTACGGGCGCTGTCCCCGTAAGCTCCGCAAACTGTTGTTCCAGTCCGCGCAATTCTTCCGCCGCCGGCGCCTTCTCCTTGTTACGGGCATAAAGTTCCGCCACCACATCGGCCTCCCCGGTCACGAAAAGCTTCTCGAACACGGTTTCGGGTGGAGAAAAGGAGACTGTCGCCAACGGATATTCCCGTGTCAGCCACTCGCCCGCCTGCTTCTGCAAGGGAGCAATCCCGTCAGGCGAGGAAGTCTTGAAATACAATTCTGCCTCCGAAGAAGAGAGAGCCTGCTCACGGTTCAGCAGATAGTCCTGCTGGCCTATGGCAGCCGTCTGTTCCACAGTCTTGTCCAACAACTGTCCGAACAGCACATTCACACGATGCCGGTTCTCGTCCACATGTATATTTTCGTTCCATTCCACATGGACTATCAGTTCATTCTGGTCTATCTGCGGCATACGCTCCTTGGCTATGGAATAGAACAGAAAGACACAAAGAGGAATAGAAACCACACAGAATATGATACTTACCGTCTTATGGGAAAATACCCAGTCGATGCCCGCATCATAAAAACGGTCCAGCGTATGTTCCTTCAACGGATTGTTGATGCGGATGCGGGAGAACCACGACCTGCCGCGCAACCCCGTCCGGTAGACCAGCATATAGAGGACCGGCAGCAGCATGATACCCGTGAAGTAGGAAACCAGCAGCCCCACCGTAACAGAGAATGCCTGGTCGTAGAACAACGCCCCTGCAATGCCGCTCATGAATATCAGCGGCACAAATACGGCAATAGTGGTCAGCGACGAACTCAGCATGGGCGTAATCACCTCACTCGTTCCCGTCACGCAAGCCCGCCGCAACGAATAGCCCCGTTCGCGATACTGCGAAATGTTCTCCGTCACAATGATGCTGCTGTCAATCATCATACCCAACGCCAGGATTAATCCCGACAAAGAAATGATATTGAGTGACATCTTGAACAAGTAGAAGAACAGGAAGCAGATGACAATAGATACCACCATACTCAACCCGATGATGAACGGCGACTTGACATCCCCCAAGAAGAGTACCGCCACAATGCAGATGAACAGGAAACCCAACGACAAATTTTGCTGAAGATTGGAGATGGTATAGTCCAGCAACTCCGTCTGGTTACGGCTGATGCTAAAATCAATGTCGAGATATACTTTCTTGAAGTAGTCCATCGTGCTGTTGATGGCAAGCTTCATGTCTTCCATATTCTCGTCCGCCTGCTTGATGACGGCAAGGGTAACGGCACGCTTGCCATTGCTCATGGAGACACCTTTCTCCTTGGCAGGAACAATCTCTACCCGGCAGAAGTCTCCCAAGCGGATGATACGTCCTTCCTTTCGCAGCAGGATGCCCTTCACGTCCTCCTCTGTCCGCAGCAGGGTGGAGAACTTAATGTTGTATTCGTAGTAGCCGTCGCGCACGGTCATGCTGCCCGGCTCCACGTTGTTTTGCGCCAGCACGTTTTCTATGTCTTCAATGGAGAACCCCAACACAGCAAGCTTATCCGGGTCGGGCACAATCTGTAACTGGCGTTCGACCAAACCCGTGACATCCACCATTGCCACTTCCGCCAACTGCTCGATGCGACGCTTTATGACATTTTCGGCAAACTCGCACAAATCAAGAAACGCGCGTTCGTCCACCTTGCCGTATGCACTGTCGCTTTTTAGGGTCAGATTGAGGTAGAAGACAGGAATGTCCGTCGCACTTGCCTTTATCACCTTCGGGCGTTCGGCATCCTTGGGCAGATAGTTCATGGCGGCGTCAATCTTCTCGTTCACTTCTATGAAGGCAAGGTCGGTATTCGTACCGAAGTCGAAGCCCAGGCGGATGATGCCTGCACCATCGCGCGTCTCGCTGTCCATGTCCTTCAGTTTCGCCACCTGGATGAGCTGCTGCCGCAGAGGTTTCACCACCGTATTCTCTAATTCACGCGCCGAGGTATTCTGCGCCGACACCTGCACTGTAATTTCCGGGATGGCAATATCGGGCAGCAAGGATACCGGCAAGGTGAAGTAAGTCACCAGCCCGACAATGAAGCATGCTGTAAATGCCATCAGTACGGCAATAGGCCGCTGTATCAAAAACTTTATCAATTTTCAATTATGAATTTAAATTGTGAATTATGAATTTTCAACTTTCAATTTTCATCTTTCAATTTTCCACCACCTTCACCGGCGCCTCATGTGCCAAATTCACATTTCCCGTCACGATGACCGTATCGCCTTCTTTCAGGGCATCGTCGGCCATGCTGTAGCTTTCCGCATTCTCCAGTCCGGTCTGCACATAGTTCCACTGCGCCTTTCCGTCTTTCAGGGTAAAGACGACTTGCTTACCCGAACGCAGTACGACGGCACTTTTGGGTATCACGAGCTGACCGTCCAGAGAACGGTGTACATTTACCCTCACATTCATGCCGCTAAACAGACGTCCCCTGCCATTGACGGATGCCTTTACTTTCACCATTCCCTTATCATCTACCAGAGGATTGATTTGGGTGATGCGGCCCTCTTGTTTGGAAGCGGCATCCGAGTAAGGGGTGACAATCACCTTGTCGCCACTCTTTATCAGGGGGAGTTCACTTTCCAGTACCGTAAAGTCCACTTCCATGCCCTGAGTGCCAATGATGGAGCAGAAAGATTCCGAAGTGCTTGCCTCGTTGAAGGGCTTGGAAAAGAGGTTCGCCACCACGCCGTCGAAGGGGGCAACCAGCGTAGCATGCTCTTCTTCATAGGCGGCGAGTTCGTACTGGGAAAGGCTTTGGTCGTAACCGCTCTTTACTCGTGCCAGCTTCATGATGTCAGCAGGTACTTTGGAGGCATCCCCCACCGGATAGCCTTGCCCTATCAATACATCCTGCAACTCAAGTTCCGCTTTGTCCAGAGCATCCTTGGCCTGCGCGGTCTTGTTCTTCAGGCGGAACTTATCCAGTTCGGCAAGTTTCTGCCCTTTGCGCACCGGGTCACCGTTCTTCACGTAGATGTGTGCCACTACACCGGTGGTCTCAAAACGCAAATCCGCCATGGCACCGGCGGTAACTTTTCCGTTGCTCACCAGTTCATGCTCAAAGGTCGCCCGCTTCAGGACTTTCACGGTCACTTCATTGCTTTCACTTGGCAGGACGGTTGCCACCCCTTCCTCGGACTCTTTTCCCTTTCCGGCATCGGAGCAGGCGGCAAGCAGGGCAACGGCCATGCATAGCAGGTATCGATAGTTCTGTGTCTTCATATTCATACTCAATTATAAATTGACAAAATTAATCGTTTCAAAAAAACGAACCGATATTTGCATGTGGACACTTTTTTCATAGCACTTTAGCAATTAGTTCGCTCATTATTAACACTTTCCGTTTTTATTCATCTTTTTTGATATGGACAAAAATAAGCTGAATCTTTTTTATTTCCTCCCTCATCTGTCGTATTGCCGTAGAATGCACTTTCGGCTCTTTCGTCAATACCATCCGCTTCATTTTTTCAAACTTGTCCGGTTGTCTGAATCCTGGTTCCGCATAAAGCTTCGCAAGCAGATAATAGGGATAAATACGCCCCGGCAACCGATGGGTGGAACGGATAAACCAGTCTTCCGCTGACAAGCAATCACCCATCTGCTGATAGTTCTTGCCTATCACATTCAATATCATGGGGTCACAACTACGCTGTAAAGCTTCTTTCAAAATACGGTTGGATTTACTGAACTGCTGCTGCTTGTGCAATCCATGCCCATATTCGAACAAGAAAGATGCCCGGTCCCTCAACAGAGGATAAAGGCGCCCGTACTCTTTCTCTGCCGATTGATACGCACCTGCATTATACAACACCCGCGCATTCATCCACTCCCGACAGGCCTGCTCCACTTGCAAGTCATTCTTCAGGCGAAAACCGCCAATGATGCCTACTGATACAGCCAGCCCCAACCATTGCCAACGGTCGGCACCGGACAAGCACGCCACAAGCAATCCTCCAAATGTAACGATAAATACCGGAAGTTGTAGCGGATAGGAGGAAAAAGAGAATATCATCAAAGAAAGAATAGCCCCACAGATACCATAACGTCCTTTACGGACTCCCCTATACAAACACAGCACGACCACAACCAATAGACATACCGCCAAAGGAATGCCCAGTTCGACCGCAGCCTGCAGATATTCATTGAATGCATATTCCGGACTTCCCGCCACACGTTCCTCCCACGGTTCATAATCACCTGCTGCAAAATAAGTTTCCTGCGCATTTCCGTAGGCTGCTGCGAAATTATGAATCCCATATCCGGTCAACGGCTTTTCTGCAATGGCACGACAAGTTATCTTCCACATGAAAAGACGGCCACGTGCAGAATCGGGTTTCAAGACAAACAGTAAATAGCCCGCCAATAGCAAGACACAGAATCCACCGACCACTACCATCACCACACGCTGCCTTTGCTGCTGCCATAATAATCTGAACTTATCCGTCCAATCCATATGCCAAGCATATACACACAGACAGGAAACTCCTGCCGCCAACCATGCCGAACGGCTCATTCCTGCCGGAAGCACACAAAAGATAAGCAGCATCACGCCACCGGCAACAACACGTCCCCCCCTCCTGCCACAAACCAGCCATTGATACAAACATACCGGAAGTATCATAGCCAAATAGCCCGAATAAGGTCCCGGATTGAAGAAAGAACCCGTCAAGGCGTACATAGAGTGACCGGAAGTTGCAAAGCCATAGAGTTGGCGCAACCCTAAAATAGCTTCAGATCCTCCCAACACAACCAATACCCAGAAAATCACAGAATCCAAACTTATAAAATCCCCTTTAGACTTAAAGATAAGCGCCGATAGAATACATCCAGCCAACAAGAAGGACGCCTTGTCGAACCAGACCCACTGCCCGACAGTTTCAGCAGGAAGTAACCCTGAAGAAGCTACGCATACCATTGACAATAAAACCAGAACAGCCATCCAAAGCACAGTCCAAGTAACGACAGCCTTTATTTGCCTTATTCTATTTTCTTCCATACCCGTTCCCATTTTATACTTCCTGACATATCATCCTTCGATTTCCAAATGCGTAGAGCCCTGCCTACAATAAAAGGTTCAGGCAACAATCCCCAATAGCGTGAGTCTTTCGAGTTCTCCATCTTGTCACCGGATACGAAATAATAATTCTCACGGAAACAGTATCTGCTTATAACACTGTCTCCTAACAATACAGTATCCCTCCTGAACGTCAGTTTCTCCTTCTGTTCCCATTCTATCAGATTTCTATAAAGCATCCGGTTCAGTGAATCCATCTCTACTACACTTCCTTTAGCCGGTATGTACAATGGTCCAAATTCGGCAATGCTCCAGCCCAGTTCTTTATCAAAAGGATAACTTTCAACCACTATTCCCCTATTCACAAATTCCTCGGAGTCAAGTAATTTTTGCAATTTATCTTGTGCAGCAGTATTCCCCAAGTATCCGTCATGCCCTTTCACCCTATAATGGCAGTCCTTGATTTCCAAAGTGTCTCCCGGAACTGCTATACAACGCTTTACATAATATGACATTACATCAAAGGCAATGCTGTCCCAACTTCCCGGATAAGGAAAATTGAATACAAGCACATCATTCCTCTTGAACTCCCTCCATCCGGGCATACGATGAATCTTAACCTCTTTCCTTTCCAATGCGGCAAACACATCGAACAACCTCGCTCCTTTTGAGCACTTATCAACCAGAATATAGTCTCCTGCCAACAAGGAAGGTTCCATCGAATCAGAAGGAATCTTAAAGGAAGTGACAAGCAACAACTGAGCCAACAGTCCCCAAAGAGCCACAAAACACAATCCATAGACTAAATTAATGCCCCAAGCCAACAACTTACGCAAGAATAAATTATTCCGAAACCTCATTTCCCAAAATTTGATATGAAAACCTGCTTTCCGTTCTCAATCCGAAATACTTGCTCCTCTTTGCCACGTGTGATGTCATGAAGATAAAAAAGTGCGCCCCTAGGCATGTTGTCATACACCAAAAAAGTATCGGTAGCCTTTTTCTGTCCCAACGAAATCCATCCATCTTTTCCCCCATGATAAAACAACTCATAAACATCGCCTATACGGACAAAATTATCATCATTTCTGGGCATATACATCAATTCATTGAAACATATCTCCTTACCAAAATCAATCACCATAGAAGCACCTCCCTTTTTAGGTAAATAGTAAGTAAGCACGTCACCGTCAATAATATTATCTATTTTAAGATACTTATTTTCCGAAACATCTCCTTCTATTTTCAGAGGATTCACCTTCACTCCATCATAACTGAAAGACAACTCGGCCAATTCAATACGTATATCTTTTGGCGTAGAGAACCTAACATACCGTCCTTTCACCGGTTCCGGCAAATGTATAAAAGTACGGTTGGTATGTGGGGTATCGCAAATACAATAAAATGGTTCATTCCCTGAAAAATCTTTTCTATTTGACACCTCAAATTTACTGCCTACCATGATATTGAAACAGTATCTAATCCAGTCAAAGAAAGCAGCTTTTCTTTTTAAAACGACAGTATCCTTTACAGACAAATCAGGAATGTAAGGATGTGCCTCCTTACCGTCAAAGAAAAAGGGATAACCTATGGGCTTATAGGTTGAATTCTCATAAGCAAGAGGCATATATATCATTTTAGCCTCTATATTATTGAAAGTCGCTTTTCCTTTCCTCAATTTAGCTATATCCACTCCCTCTCCTGCCGTTTGCGGACGAAATACTCCCAAATATACATAGTCGTCTTCTACATCACTTAAATCCAACACCAAATCATCTTTAAAATAATCTTCAGAAACATCCTTCACAAAACAATGTCTGAACAAGGGAGGTATCTCATCTTTCACACTCAGAAACTTCAGTTTCTCTTTTTGTAGACCATAACAATAGCGAAATACCTTCCCTATCCTTCTTCCGTCCACGTCCCACTTAAATTTAGCCACATGGAAAGAGTTTATATTAACAAAATTTCCCAAAGAATCTCTCACTACATCCCAGATATGGCCCATTCGGGATTCCGATTCAAAGAAATACACGTCTGCTGTGGCCGGAATTCCTAATGAGCGCAAAACATAAAGTCCAAAATCACACATGTCCACACATTTTCCGGCCCGATGCTCCAATAGGAAAAGAGCACCCATATGAGGTGAATCAAAGTCATTATTAAACCGAAATCCCCTTTCCCTCAGGTTCTCCATAACAACCTTCGTGGCTTCCATTACATCTGTTCCTATATAAACAGAGTCCAATAAAAACGAGAATTCCTCGCTGTATACACTCCGCCAGTCTTCAAGCGTTTCATCACCGATACGATAAGGAAGAATCAATTCACAGAAATCATCAAAGGAAAGATCTTTATTCCAAGGCCTTTTCTTCCAGACCACAAAGGCTTGATCTATATTACGAATCAGATAATCAGCAGTTATAACATGAATATCATACTCTTTATTCATCATCGAAGCCGGATATTTCTCCCATTTTGCTACTTGACTACTATCAATGATACCAAAAGAATCCGTAGTTGCTTTCCAATATCTCAACGTATCTATCAGCCACCCTTTGTAACTGTAACATTTAGGCATATTCTCAATCAAAAAGCAAGCTGCTTTATATTTCTCCCCACTATCTTTATAGTGGATAAGTACCTTTTCTAACTCGCCCCGATTACTCCCAGCCAGTTCAAGCGCTTTACTCAAACGATGGTTGTTCACACAAGAGCAAAGAAGCAATAATGTAAACAACCACACAGATTTCCTCATACCTTATTAATTTTCGTTTTTACTTTTTTAAACACTCACTGTGCATTACCAGAAACCGTAAGTATTATCGGAGATGACTCCGAATTACAATGTATTCTTACTGTTTTACTAAAATGTTCAGGATGTTCTGCCTTATAAATAATAGACAAATTCAAATCCATTCCCGGACGAACCGGCTCTTTAGAGTACTCTACAGAAATACAGCCACAAGACGTATCCACCCCTTCTATTGCCAACAGTTTATCGCCTACATTTTTCATGATAAAAGTAACCTTCTGTTCTTTTTGCCAGTCGAAATTCCCCATAGATGTCGAAACTTTATCCACATCAACAATTGTTTGAACAACATTGTCTTCATCATCAGATTTTACTTCTCTGCCTTGTATAATCTTCAAATAGAGCTCTCTTACTTTCAAATTATGGATAGGATTACCCATAGCTACAACTCTATTATCATTATCCAACAAAAAAGTTTGAAATGCCATATCAGCAGGAAAATGATTCAACTTATTCAAGTAGTCTCCTTCATCAATACAAATCGGATGTTTAAACCTTTCCACCCGTAAAGTTTGATATATCTCCATTCCATTTTTAGGACACAAGAAAAAAAGGAACTGTACCGTATGAGGTCGTATAGAATCGACTACGGTGATAAACTTTTCCCATTCAGCAAGTTTCAATTTACAACTGGTACAACCCGTAGAATCAATATAAGTCAATATTTTATATGTGTTTTGAATGGGATATTCTACCGTATCTTTTCCTTGAATCGTAAAAACCGACCTAGCAGGCAAACTCAATTCTTTTCCTATCCATTTCTGTAACAAAGAAAAAGATTTGTCTTTATTGGATTTTCCACATGAAGCAAATACCACAAAACCTAAGATTATTATTATAAAATTCTTCATAAGTTATCATTTATAAACTACCTTCAATCAATTATCTAATAAATCCATCTTGAAGAATCGTGTACTTTCATAATCAGAGCAACTTCCACAAAGAATATTTCTCTCTTCATCTACAAATATATCATTGATAAGCACACTGAAACGATATTTAGCGACCAAATTCCCTTCCCAATCCAAAACCAACAAATTGCAATGCGGAAGCAAAGGCCCCGCACCCAACTGATTCGGATTTATCAAATAAATATACCTATCCGTTACAAACGGGCAACTAAAATGCCAATACTGCTCTGAAGGGCGAGCGGGAACTACCTTGTAATTTCCCAGCCCACCTTCCAGAAAGACGTCATGCCGCAAATTTTCATTCCGATCATAGATCCGGATACGTCTCAAAGAAGCGTAAGTAACCACAAAAGCACTCCTATCCGGTTTCATCATCAGATAATGATAATAAGCCGATTTAAAGCTTTCCAAATTCTTAAAACGAATATCATTTTCCGGATAATTCCCCCCTGAGACATTCCTTCCCGTCTGAATATCTGTCACATGATATTCAGACACTCCCGGATGTTTTCTCCTATCTGCATATATATACACCCCGGGATTCAACTCTTGCACCGTCCCAATATTTTCACTTACTTTATCAATAACAAAAGAAGATGTTTTACACAAGGAATCACTTTTCAAGGTATAGGCATCCACTTCTCCTCCCGATTCAAGATACAAACAATCTTTTCCTTGAGAAACAGAAAAACGACCGGGAAGCACCATTTTCTTTATGAATTTTAAATCGGGGTAATCATAGATTCCTACTTCTTCATATCCCCCAAAAGCAATCACCCGATTGTTGATTCTATTCATCCGAGCGGGACGTACCAATTCTTCTGCCGGATATGTCTTAATAGGAAGCATTGTATCTATAGGAAAATGTTCTTTATAGATGACAGCCACAGCATTACGCTGTTCCCCACAAGCCACACAAAGAAGTAGTGCAACGCAAATAACGATTAAATGCCCTATCTTATAATTCATATTTCACCAAGACAAAATCCGGATTCACCCCTATGGCATACAACGTATTACTCTGTTCTTCAGATGCTATACGCATTACGGGAATACCCAAATCAACAATCTTCACTAAATTTCCATCATAATCATACAAGAAAACTGTACGAGGACATTTGCTTGCATCCCTTCCCACTGTAGATTCATCCGTATCATCTTTTCTACGGTCTCGTTGCAATGTAATAATAAAATCCTTACTCATGCAGAGTCCCCGGACACCTTTTACCCTGCGGTCAAAAATCACCTCATTGTTCCGAATCTCGTATTCGTCACCATCCGTTCGCCATTCCCATACAAATGAAAATTCATCCTCACCCTGCTGATACAATGCTAAATAAGGGAAATCATAACAAGAACAGACAAATACTCCACGAGATGCATTATATCCTCTCTCTCCCCCTAAATATTGTTTCACCTGCGGAATGGGATAATTGCCAAACGAAGAAGCCTGACCATGCAATAGAGTTTCAAAACAATGTTCCGCACCAGCATCCGCAACTCCAATATACACATTCTTGGCATATTCAGCCATGGCAGGACGCGATAACCGTTCCTCTTCCGTCATAGGAATAAACGCATCTTTACTTTGCGACAAGCTATCAAGAGACAAGAAGCCACGCGTCTTTCCATTAGCATCCACGGCAAAAAAACAATTGTCGATACATGAGCCATTTATACCTCCTGTGATAAATTCACGCGGACCTTCTCCTACCTTTCCCATCACTCCCACTTTACGACCAGTTTCTTTTTCGTGCACATGTACAAAATAGTCGCGCGCAAAAGGGTCCTCCCACACCAAAAAATCACCGGCTACGCGTAAGGTTCCCGGCATGGTAGTTGCTATTTCATCATCCAGCAACTCATAAGTTGCACTCACATATTCTACATTCAGTTTTTTCTCATTTGCACAGCCATACAAGAAAAAAAATATAAGCAAATAATAATATGTTTTCATTATATACTATTTTTTATTAGCGAGCACCGCAAAATAGTTACATGATCCAACGAATTTTATAAATATTCTACAGTGCTCTATCATTTTATGTCTTTAAGCAGCCATTAGGCTGTCAAATTCCACTAATAATGACAATTCTTTCGAGTTTCACAACTATTTTTACCATTAGCATACGCATATGTATGATGTACATTAAAGCAAACACAACATTCTCTATCCCAACTGGGGTCACAACCTGGATTCGATATTTCACTACCTGCCAACGCTTCCACATTCGCCAACATCAAATCAGACATAGTTTCCGATTGTTGGTTAGCATAAACACCGTATCCTGCCACTGCCGCAAATGCTGCAACAAAAGCTATTTTCATTATCTTTTTCATTGTTTTCTTTGTTTTTCTTAATCAATAATATTTTGTTTTGTCTTCCATATCTATCCTTTCAATGGGAAAGCAAACATTTTGCTTATTCAATCCAAATCCTTATCTTTGCCTCGACCTCCTTTCTGGGTGGGTTATGGAACGGACGGCTCATCATGCACCAACAAGACGTTTGCCGTCCGTTCCTCTCCATTCCTATTTATATTTTTCTTTTATTTCATTGTATACTCTATTATCGGTTCATCCTTGTTCACATCCGTAGCAAGAATCGTCCCTTTTTGCTCATTTACAGAGATGCCATAGATACAATGGTCGAGTACATATTTACAGAGAGGTTCCCCCTTCAAGTTGAATACATAAATATATTGTCCCCCATCCACTTGGATGCCTTTCCGTGCATTCTGGGCTATTTCTTTAAAAGAGCGTCCATGAAAGACGGCATAAATGGCACTGTCCGTCACTTGCACATCGCTGAATCCCATGATACCCGTAGGAATGCCATAACCTTCTGACAATTTGAATTCCGGCTCGCCATGAGGCCCGATGCGTACCACGTGCGTGCTGTCTTTCAAATTAAAGACTTCAAGCACTTCGCCCAGTTGGGTGACCGCCGCCAGCACTCCGTTTCGGGGATTGTAATCGATGAAGCTGCGCCATGCCTGCGCCAATGCAGGACGAGCATGCTTCATGGCATCCTCATTGGAAGAAGGGATTGCCCCCATTTTATACAACAGTCCGCCTTGCCTGTTCACCCAGCAAAAACGGTTGTCTCCCGAATAATCGGGAATAATAAAGGTAGAATCATCCATCATCACAAAGTCCAAAGCACGGAGAATGTCTTTATCCAGGTTCACTGCTTCTTGACGAAACAGTGAATCACCGGATAAATCACAACCAAACCGAGTTAATTCAGACTTGTTGGCATCAAGAGACCACAAAGATTCCCCATACCACCGGATATTTTCGACAGAAATCTGCTCATCGGGAGATTCTCCCCGCTTGCCGAAAGAGGATATGTAGTGAAATTCCGGATAACTAAAAGCATGACAGAAACAGTCTGTCCCATGCAAATCCATCACCACAGCCATATCTCCCTGCACCCGAATACGGAAAGGATAACGGAACAAAGCAGTATCCAGCGGAATAACTGTTCCTTTCAGTTCCCGCGTTTGCGGGAAATCAGCACAAAACATCCCGTTACTGTGTGGAGTAGAGGTACAAGCTACTAAAATAATGAACAAGAACAATATGTTAATAAAGTTCTTCAAGGCTACCTACTCATTACAGCCCAAACCTTAACATGATTAATCGGACAATCCACAGATCCGGTACCACGACAGTAGATATTTGTACCCGTTTCACCGGATGCCAAAGCATCTATATTCTCCAACATTAGACTTCCTAAATCATTTTTTCCTGCATTCAATTGAAAAGAGATTGTAACTACTGCAACCAAAAACAAGCTGATAAATAAAATTTTCTTTTTCATCCTTTTACTATTCTTTATATTAATAGTTTTGTTTCTAAACGATGGTGCGAAGTACCGAAAAAGAAAAGAAACTACCAAATTTCAAGTCTGACAAAGTCTGACAAGCACTTATTTTAGGCTTTGTCAGGCCTTGTCAGATGAAAGATTCCATCATTCATTCAAGGATTTTTCCGATGAAATGGGGCTTTTTAGTTGATAACAAAGATCTTTATTTTCTATCCGCCAATCAGAAACTTCGGACAGGGCTTTTCGTAATCTTGTTATTACAGTATGTACATTTCCCGGTGTTACTGAACCGTCCGGCCACAATAGTTCCATAATTCCATTGACTGACAACCTATAATCTTCCGCATCCAAGAAGGCTTGCAGTAGTCTTGCAAGAGTTGCCGTCAACTTCACCCTATGGTCTACTCTATACAACACACCGGAATCGGCATCAAAAAACAAATCATCTTCCAACCGATAAACAAGCGCCTCACTCCTATCTACTACAATCATTGGTATTTCTTTCTCCACAAATATCGGGACTGGGGTTTCTACCGTCACCTCTTTGACAAAGAAACGACAATAAATCTTTACAATGTATTCTTGCAGAAAAAACAGCAGAAAGCAACAAAGAGCAAGAGCGCACAAAAGAATCTTATCCTTAACTGTAAAAACGTTCAACCAAGAATAATACAAATATCCCGTCACACCAATTTCGCACCTATAGCCCAAATAACAAGACATAAGACTATCCGGTTTTAACATATAAAGGGAATCATCCGAAAAAGTATAAGTTTCACGTTCATCCCAATCAGCCACAGATATACGTACTACCGTTTTACCAAAATAGTTCATTTCTTCCAGTAAGCGATACCATATCCTATTCAACGAATCAGCCTGCAAAGGACTCTTATACAACACATAAGAATATGACGCTCGCATATCTGAAGAGCGTTCTATATTATGGGAATGCTTTTCATAAGGGATAAAAAAGTCTTTTACCCCATATTCACTTTCTATACGTACTTTTATCGGTTCCTTCTTAATATCAATGGAATTATCTGGTAATCTAATATTTCCTGACGAACTGAAATACACGTCAACTTCATTCCTTTTCTGCAACTCTTCTCCCAAAGCCATACGAAAAGCACTCCGTGCCTGCGTTTCCCAGAACTCCATTCGGTTTTGATACAAGAACCATCCAGTAATTACTGCTACAATAACCCCTATAGCAACGTATATCAATAGCATTTGTCGTCTCTCCCTTTTCTCGTCCATGTGGTGTGTCTAATATTAATCCGCCTCAAAGTTAAGCATTTTTTTACAAGGGACACCAATCTTAATCATCTTCTTACCATGCTCGCCTGATAAGAAATGGTAAGATACCATTGCGCAGCAGATAAAATACTTGAAGAAAAACGAGAAAACCATAAAAATATGGCATAAGCATACTTACAAGAGTTTCTAATCAGCTTTAGCTATTTTCCACCCACCAATCGTCCGCGTGGCACTGTCAAAATTCACACCAATCTTGACCACACGCCTGCCGTCCGCCCGGTAAGGGATGGCATACTGCTTGCTGTCAATCTGAGCCAACGCCTCTTCCGGGGTACCGTCGTATTTGAACTCGAAGACATAAACGACATCCTGCAACTGCACCACCACATCCGCACGGCCTACGGAACTCTTCACTTCCGACTCCACATATTGCCCCATCAACCGGAACAGCAAATAGAAAATGGTCTGATAATGCTTTTCGGTCTTGTTCTCCAAATCATTGGGAATGGAGGCAAAGAAGGAACGGGTACGCTCCAGGCAGCTCTCCACATCACCCTTCATCAAGTCGCGAAGGAAAGAGACGACGTAGAAGGTGTTGTTCTGGGCAGGCAAGTGCACGTAAGAGGGAAGCAGGGATTCAATGAACCCTTTACGGACCTCACCGTTGGGATAGGCCAAACGATAGATTTGGAAATTACGGTCATAGCCCTTAATGGTCAGATAACCGCTCTGGTAGAGCACCGGGATGGGACTCGTTATCTGTTCCGTAGGCGCATCAAACTGCTCATCGGTAGCCTCAACACCTTCCAGCGCACGCACATCGAAGTCTGCATGGCGCAGAATATCTATCAGGAAAGTAGGCGTGCCCGTGGAGAACCAATAGTTCTTGTATTCTTTGGAATTGAAAGCATTGAACAGGCTGAACGGGTTGTAAATATCCGCACAAGCCTTACTGAAATGATAACCGTCATATTGCCGCTTCAAATGCAAGCATGCCTCCTCGTAAGTCTCATCATTAGCCTCGGCCATCCGCTCAATATCGGGTTTCAACTGCGTCAGCAGTTCCTCCTCGGTGATGCCGCAGAGGGCACTGAAGTCATCGCGCATACTGATATTTTGCAAATTGTTCAGTTCGCTGAAGATGCTCAGCTGGCTGAACTTGCTGATACCCGTGATAAAAAGAAAACGGAGATATTGCCCCAGCCCCTTGAGAGGACTGAAGAACTTGCGCATCTCGTTGCGAAGCTGTTGTTGCAAAAGGGCATCGGAATTACTGTCAAGCAGAGGAGCATCGTACTCGTCAATCAGCACTACAACCGGCTTTCCGGTCTTGGCGTAGGCACGCAGGATGATGCCTTGCAGACGCTCTGCCGCCCCCTCTTCCTCTTCCTTTTTTCCGTAAATTTCTTCCCAACGAGATAAAAACAAATTCAATTGCCCCGTCAAGTCACGCAGCTCAGTATATTTCGTCAAGCTGAAATCAACGTGCAGCACCGGGCAAACCTCCCATTCCTGCTCCAGACGTTCCATAGCCAGCCCTTCGAAAAGTTCCTTTTTCCCCTGGAAATAGGCCTCCAGCGTAGACACGAGCAAGCTTTTGCCAAACCGACGGGGGCGGCTGAAGAAATAAATTTGGTCTGTATTCACCAATTTGTACACCAGCTCCGTCTTATCCACATACACACAATTCCGCGTACGCAGTTGCTCAAAATTCTGTATCCCTATCGGATAGCGTCTGCCACTCAATTCCATAGCTGCTACTGTTTAAATTACAAGTATGACAAAGATAGCACATATTCCGCAAAAAAGAAAGCACGCCCATGGCTTTTTCATCACAAGCCCTCACTGCAAACCTACTGCACATCTTTTGCAGTAACACTGCAAAGGCGTTGCAGTAGCACTGCAAAACAGTTGCAGTGGCACTGCATCTATGTTGCAGCGGCACTGCAAAAACGATGCACTGGTTTTGCAGTGAGTATTTGGTATCTTTAACATTGGCACCCAAAGCCTTACAGCGGAGCAGAGCCCGTTTTCATCACATAACGCCCTGTCCTGAAAACAGTCAACCAAAATCAGGAGAACAAAAAGGGTGAGGGCAAAATTTGCCCTCACCCTTTTAAATTGCTCTCACTCACCCCTGAAACACCGATGAACAAGCAGATGCAGACAAGCGGTGAGGGTGGTGAGGGTGGAATTGCAAAACTTTTATTAGTTTGCTTATTTCAGCAAGCTTTCCGCATCCAGGTGCTCTGCCTCAATATCCTTGAAGTAGCGGTAAGTACCCACCTTCAATTCTTCGGTGGCCGCATCGTCACAAACGATGATACCCTTTTCGTGCATCTGCAAGGCGCTGATAGTCCACATCTGCATCACGGGACCCTCGACTGCATGATAGAGGGCACGTGCCTTGTTGTGTCCGTTTACGATAATCATTACCTCGCGGGCGCTAAGCACAGTACCGACACCGACGGTCAGGGCAGTCTTGGGCACCTTGTTCACGTCGTTGTCAAAGAAACGGGAGTTGGCAATGATGGTATCGGTAGTCAATGTCTTCTGGCGGGTGCGTGACGAAAGGGAAGAACCCGGCTCGTTGAAAGCGATATGTCCGTCGGGACCGATACCGCCCATGAAGAGGTCGATGCCGCCGTAGGACTTGATTTTTTCTTCATAGCGTGCACACTCGGCATCCAGGTCGGCAGCGTTGCCGTTCAGGATATTGGTGTTCTCCGGCTTGATGTCTATATGGCTGAAGAAGTTGTTCCACATAAAGGAATAGTAGCTTTCGGGATGTTCCTTGGGCAAACCTACATACTCGTCCATATTGAAAGTCACTACGTTCTGAAAAGACACGATGCCTTTCTTGTTCAGGTCGATAAGTTCCTTGTACATGCCCAACGGAGAAGAACCGGTGGGGCATCCCAATACAAAAGGTTTTTCAGGTGTCGGATTAGCGGCCTTGATCTTGGCAGCCACATAATGTGCAGCCCACTTTGACACGGATTGATAATCCGGTTGAATGATTAGTCTCATTGTGATTGTTTTATTAGGTTAATAAATTAGGGGTAATTTTCAACTTCAATTCTTAATTTTTTAATTCTTAATTTTCAACTACTTCCTATCCTTCTTCAAACGCTCTGCCATGGCACGTGCCAGGTTTTCGCATTGTTCGTAAGTAATGTCCTTCATGGCCTGCTTCATCTCTACCGGGTCGCCCACAATCTCGAACTTGCTCTTTTCGGCAAACTCGCCCATGCGCTTCACGGCGGCACCCGCCCAGCAGAAGGAGCCGAAGTATCCCAGATAGCGTCCCTTCACTTCGCGTACCAGAATCTTGGAGAGCAAGGATTCTATCTCAGGATAAATCTGGTTGCTGTAGGTGGGGCTGCCGATGATAAGTCCGCGATACTTGAATATGTCGGCAATGATATAAGAAGGATTGCTCTTGCTCACATTGTGCATCACGATGTTCCTGATGCCCTGTGCAGAAAGTTCCGCCGCAATGGCTTCCGCCATCTGCTCCGTGTTGCCGTACATGGAACCGTAAGCAATGACCACACCTTCGTCAGCGGCGTAGCGGCTCAACTTGTCGTAGATGCCGATAACCTTGGCTATGTTTTCCGTCCACACCGGCCCGTGCGTGGAGCAGATGGTGGAAATGGGCAGACCGCCCAGCTTGGCAAGTGCCTTCTGCACCGGAGAGCCGTACTTGCCCACGATGTTGGAATAGTAACGCACCATCTCGTCCCAGTATCTGTCCAGATTGATGCGCGTATCCAGGAACCCGCCGTCCAACGTACCGAAACAGCCGAAGCCGTCACCGGCGAAAAGGACTCCTTCCGTTTCGTCAAAAGTCATCATCGTCTCGGGCCAGTGCACCATCGGGGTCATATAGAAACGGAGCTTATGATGCCCCAAAGCCAGAAAATCCTCGTCCTTCACCATGTACTGTTCGCCCGTCACGCCATAAAAGCCCTCTATCATGCCGAAGGTCTGCTTGTTGCCCACGATGATGATGTCGGGATAATGCTGCTTTATCAGGCGGATAGAGCCCGAATGGTCCGGCTCCATATGGTTGATGATGAGATACTGGATGGGGCGCTCGCCGATAATGCTCTTTATCTTGCGCAGATACACCTCGAAGTAGCAGATGTCTACCGTATCGACCAAAGCGACCGTCTCATCATCTATCAGGTAAGAGTTGTAGGAAACCCCGTACGGCAACGGCCACATGCCTTCAAACAAATGCTTATTGCGGTCATTCACTCCCACGTAGTGGATTTTTCCTTTTATCACTGTTTTTGGGTTCATAACTGTATCTTTATTTAGATTGATTCCACATTTAAAGTTGCGGCAAAAATAATTCTTTTTTCTCACATTTCATACTTCTTTCCCTGATATGCACCGAGTTCTTTCATTCTTTTTTGAACCCGGTGATTAAATTCATAATTTTTTAGTCCCCAGTCGGGTGCAATGAGCAGTTCCTTAGGAGACTGGGAGACAAAACGCTCCAGCACCAAATCCGGCCGCAGATGCTCGATATAGTCTATCACGAGGTCGATATATTCCTCCACATCAAACAGATGAAAATCTTCAGGATGCTGCCGGTACTCCAGAGCCATACGGGTGCCCCTTATCAGTTGCAGCTGATGCATCTTCAAGGTAGTGAGCGGCAGACGGGACAGTACGCCGGCTTGTGCCACGATGCTTTCGTGCGTCTCGCCCGGCAGTCCGAGGATGACATGCCCACCGGTCAGGATTCCGCGCGAAGCGGTTCTTTCCACCGCATCGGCGGCGGCATGGAAAGTATGCCCGCGGTTGATGCGGCAAAGTGTCTTGTCGTCGGTACTCTCTATGCCGTACTCCACTAAAAGGAAGGTATGCCGGTTCATCTCCTCCAGATAGTCCAGCAGGCTGTCGGGCATACAGTCCGGACGGGTGCCGATGACCAGGCCCACCACCCCGTCTGCCGACAAGGCTTCCTCGTATTTCCGCTTCAGGTCTTCCAGTTCGCCATACGTATTGGTATAGGCCTGGAAATAGGCGAGATACTTCATCTCCGGATATTTGTGTGCAAAGAACTGCTTGCCCTCTTCCAGCTGGCGGGTAATGGATTTCTCCGTACGGCAATAATCGGGGTTGAAGGTCTGGTTGTTGCAATAGGTGCAACCGCCGACTCCTTTGTTTCCATCCCGGTTGGGGCACGTAAAACCGGCATTCAGCGATATTTTCTGTACCTTATAGGAAAAATATCGCTTCAGAAAAAGAGGGAACTCATTATAGAGCGTAGATTTGGTTTCCATACATATTCCTTATGTAAGTGGCAAATATAGGATTTTTCCGTGGGATGAACCTGCAAAAACAAGAATACTTTCCACCCGATTTGTTAACGAACATAAAACAAAGAATTTCCACCTGCACTAAAAAATGTTTCATCCACTGATATACAACTAATTAATTGATAAAGAGTACATCCAAGCGCAATTACATTAAACACAATTTAGTGATTAGACACTCTTTTTACACACAATTTCCTCAGTTTATACACCTCAAGAATGAAATAAATTCATAGCTTTGCATACAACCTTAATGAATCAACCTATAAATACTATAACACCATGGCAACAATCGCATTGGACATAGGCGGCACAAAAATAGCCAGCGCCATTTTCTTTCCGGACGGAAGCATGATGTTTAACCGCAAACGGCTCCTGAAAGGAAGAACCGGACACGAAGTGGGCAAGCTCGCCGCGGATATCCTCGCCAAACTTCTTACCGTAGCACGCAGAAGCCGTATACACGTCGACGGGATAGGAGTCTGCATCCCCGGTATCGTTTACTCCCAAACCAACCGGGTATGGGCCCCCAACATACCGGGCTGGGACAACTACCCCCTCTATGAGGAGCTGCGCAGTGTAACGCCTCCGGGCATCGAGATATACATCGACAGCGACCGTACCTGCTATATGTATGGAGAGATGTGGCAAGGTGCCGCCAAAGAATGTCACAGTGCCATATTCATTGCCGTGGGAACCGGTATCGGTGCCGGCATCATCATCGACGGGCACGTGTTGCACGGAGCCAACGACATTATCGGCGCCACCGGCTGGATGGCCCTGCAACCTCCCTACCGGGAAGAGTATGACGCATGCGGATGTTTCGAATATTACGCTTCCGGCAATGGTATCGGGGCACGGGTACGCGATGCCGTACGCGCCAACAAGTCATATAAAGGAAAACTGCGCCAGAAACCCATCTGTCGCATATCGGCCTATGATGTGTTCAGTGCCTATAATGAAAAAGACCCTATTGCCATCTCCGTATTGCACAAAGCTGTCGAGATGTGGGGCATGGCTTCCGCAAATCTGGTCAGCCTGCTCAACCCGCAGAAGATAATTTGGGGCGGAGGCGTCTTCGGCCCTGCCGGTATCTTTATAGATGACATTTACAAGGAAGCCTGCAAATGGGCGCAGCCGCTCAGCATCAAGCAGGTGGAATTTGTACCTTCTCAGTTGTCCGGTAATGCCGGACTGATAGGAGCAGCGTTTCTTGCCATCAAAAATCACTTGTATGAGTAACAGTTATCACAAGAATCTCGTATTCACGGCAGCGTGCATCGGGATGTGTTTCTTCGGAGTCTCCATGATTACATTGGGAGCAGTGCTGCCATCCCTCATAGCCAAGCTGAATCTGAGCGGGTTGCAGACAACCTCACTGGTCACTTTCCTGCCTCTGGGCATGCTGGCCGGTTCCCTGATTTTCGGTCCCATCGTAGACCGGTTCGGACATAAAGCCCTGCTGGTGCCCAGCTGCATCATCGTACTGCTGGGGATGGAAGGGCTTGCCTTCTTTGAAAGCGTGCCACTGCTGCAAGCTTCCATCGTCGGCATCGGCCTGGGCGGAGGCATCCTCAACGGAGAAACCAATGCATTGGTATCCGATATCTCGGGAGAATCCGAGAAAGGGTCACGTCTCAGCTTTCTGGGTATGTTCTACGGACTGGGCGCATTGGGCATACCGATGTTGCTGGGCTCCCTTTCCAGGCATTATTCATTCGAAACCATCTTGCTGGGAATTGGCGTAGTGATGCTTGCGGGCATTATATTCTGCATCCCCGTACGCTTCCCCGCCCCTAAGCAGGCACAAGGTTTCCCGGTAAAAGAAGGATTGGGACTGCTGAAAGAAAGCAGCTTACTGCTACTCAGCTTCATTCTTTTTTTCCAAAGCGGCATCGAGGGTGTCTGCAACAACTGGTCCACGAGTTACTTTGGGCAGATGACGGATATTCCGGCCAATCAGGCATTGATTGCACTGACCTGCATGGTAGCGGGACTGACCGTGGCACGTATGGTGCAGGTTGCGATATTCAAGAAGATAAAACCGGAAACCGTGCTGCCCTACAGCCTTACGCTCACTGCCATAGGCTTCTGTTTCCTTATGTTCTCGCCGGGGTTTGCACGCGCGGCAGTCGGCATGGTGCTGGTAGGTATGGGGCTGTCGGCCACGTATCCCGTGATACTCAGCATTCTTGGAAGCCGGTACCCGTCCTTATCGGGAACAGCATTCAGCGTGGCGCTTGCCATAGCCCTCGTCGGCCAGACTGCAATGAACGGCCTGATGGGAATGGTTTCCCAATACACCAATGGCATCGGGCTTTATCCTTATCTGATGATTGCCTCACTTGCCGTCATGCTCCTTTTGTATAAACGCTCACTCAAATAAATTTATTAACTTCTTAAAAAACAAAAAAGTTATGTTAGCACTCGAATGGTTAAAGAATGCCCATGGCATTATGGAAAAGCTGGAAGCTACCCAGTTGGAGAACATCAAAAAAGCAGCCACTGTTATGGCAGATTCCATCGAAGCCGGTCGTTGGGTCCACACGTTTGGTTGCGGCCACGCAACAATTCCCGTAGAAGAAATGTATCCGCGTATCGGCAGCTTTGTAGGATTCCACCCGCTTTGCGAATTGCCTCTGACATTCTTCACGCAGATTATCGGCCAGATGGGTATTCACCAGTTCCTCTTCCTGGAACGGGCAGAAGGCTACGGCCAGGAAATCATGAAGAACTATGATTTTGATTCCAAAGACTGTATGTGGATTTTCTCACATACCGGTATCAATGCCGTCAATATAGACATGGCATTGGAAGCCAAGAAGCGCGGCATGAAAGTTATCGTATACGGTTCGGCCAGCGAAACGGGCGACAAGGCCAGCCGTCACTCCAGCGGAAAGAACCTCTTCCAGTTGGCAGATATCGTAGTGGATTCCTGCGTTCCCCTGGTAGATGCCTCCGTACCTTTGAAGAACCACTTCGACAAGGTAGGCCCGCTGTCTACATTGAGTTTCGTCACCATGGTATGGATGACCATCACTACCGTTGCCGAAATCCTTGCCGACCGTGGCGTACACTTGTACATCCATCCGTCGCACAACGTTCCGGGTGACACAACCGCCCACGAACGACTGGATGCAGCCATTGCAGAATATCAAAGAAAAGTCAAGTGCTTGTAACGAAAGATATTCCAATCATCATCTCATCCAATCATCATCTATGAGTGACGGAGGCCCGTCCCTGCTTCGCCCCCAAGGAGCAGGACGGGCTTTTTCTGTTCAAAAAGAATAAAATCGGCCCACTGCTTCGATAAATCTTCCCTTTGTTGTATATTTGTTCCCCAGAAAAAATAGGGAAACAGATAAGCATAAAAGATAGATATGAAACAGATAAGCATCGCACTTCTCCTCTGCCTCTGTACGCTGGCAGGTTTCGCCCAAAGTGGCAAGGCACTCGATTTGAAAGAAATCGTATCGGGCAAGTTCACTCCGAAGAATATTTCCGGCGTTATCCCCATCCCGGGAGACGGGGAACATTATTCGCAGATGAATGCGGACAGGACACAAATCATCAAGTACTCCTTCAAAACGGGAAAACCCGTGGAAGTGCTGTTTGATGCCGCTACCGCACGCGAATGCACGTTCAAGACATTCGACAGCTACAGCTTTGCTCCGGACGGCAGTAAGCTGCTCATTGCCACCGAAACAACTCCCATCTACCGTCATTCCTATACGGCTGTGCATTACATCTACAGCCTAAAGCGCAATCTGGACGGTAAAATCAACAACATTGTGGAAAAGCTTTCGGACGGCGGCCCGCAACAGGTGCCCGTATTTTCACCGGACGGCAATCAGGTGGCTTTCGTACGCGACAACAACATCTTCCTTGTAAAACTGCTCTACGGCAACAGCGAAAGCCAGGTGACGGAAGACGGGAAACAGAACGAGGTGCTGAACGGCATCCCCGACTGGGTTTACGAAGAGGAGTTCTCCTTCAACCGTGCGCTGGAATTCAGTGCCGACAGCCAGATGCTGGCTTTCATCCGCTTCGACGAGAAAGATGTTCCCTCCTACTCTTTCCCTCTTTTTGCCGGACAAGCCCCCCACTTCACCCCTTTCGAGAAGTATCCGGGAGAGTATACTTACAAATATCCTAAAACGGGAGAAGTAAATTCCAAAGTGTCCGTACACACCTTCGATATCAAGTCGAAAGTGACCCGCAAGATAAACGTGCCGGTAGATGCAGACGGCTATATTCCCCGCATCCGCTTTACCCAAGACCCCAACAAGCTTGCCGTCATGACACTGAACCGCCATCAGAACCGGTTCGACCTATACTTTGCCGACCCTCGCAGCACGGTAGCCAAACTGGCTCTGCGTGATGAAAGCGATACCTATATCCGCGAGAATGTATTCGACAACATCGTCTTCTATCCGGAAAATTTCAGCTTTGTCAGCGAAAAGAGCGGATACAACCATCTGTACTGGTATAGCATAGGTGGCAATCTGCTGAAACAAGTGACAGCCGGACCATATGAAGTGCAGGAGTTCCTGGGTTATGACCCCGAAGAAGGAAGCTTCTACTTCAGCAGCAACGAGGAAAGCCCCATGCGCAGTGCCATCTACAAGATTGACCGGAAAGGTAAAAAGACCAGGCTATCGTCACAAGCCGGAACAAACAGTGCGCAGTTCAGTGCGAACATGAAGTACTATATGAACCGTTATTCCAATCTGGACACTCCGACCGTCATTACGCTGAACGACAATACGGGCAAGACTCTTGCCACCTTGATGGACAATGCGGCATTGAAGCAGGATATCAGCGGCTATGACATGCCACGGAAGGAATTCTTCACTTTCCAGACTTCCGACGGAACCACATTGAATGGCTGGATGATGAAACCTGCCGACTTCTCTGCCGGCAAGAAATACCCGGTACTGATGTACCAGTACAGCGGCCCCGGTTCACAGCAAGTGCTTGACAAGTTCAGTGTAAGCTGGGAAACCTACATGGCATCACAAGGCTATATCGTGGTTTGCGTAGACGGGCGTGGCACCGGAGGACGTGGTGCCGAATTCGCCAAATGCACCTATCTGAACCTGGGTATCAAGGAAGCCAAAGACCAGGTGGAAACCGCCCTCTACATGGGCAACCAGCCTTATGTGGACAAAAAACGCATCGGAATCTGGGGATGGAGTTACGGTGGATACATGACCATTATGAGTATGAGTGAAGGAACACCGGTATTCAAGGCCGGAGTAGCCGTAGCTGCCGTTACCGACTGGAACTACTACGACACCGTTTATGGCGAACGCTTTATGCGCACACCGAAAGAAAACGCCGAAGGCTATAAGGCCAGTTCCACCTTTACCCGTGCTGACAAGCTTCACGGCAACCTGCTGCTGGTACACGGCATGGCAGACGACAATGTACACTTCCAGAACTGTGCCGAATATGCCGAACAACTGGTACAACTCGGCAAACAGTTCGATATGCAGGTTTACACCAACCGCAACCACAGTATCTACGGAGGAAATACCCGGTTACACCTATACACGCGGTTGACCAACTTCTTCAACAAAGAATTGAAATAATGCCCGAAAGAGTACGTAAGCCTGAGTGGCTCAAAATAAGCATCGGTGCCAACGAGCGCTATACCGAGACCAAACGCATTGTCGAATCGCATTGCCTACATACCATCTGTAGCAGCGGCCGTTGCCCCAATATGGGGGAATGTTGGGGGAAAGGCACCGCAACCTTCATGATTGGGGGAAATATCTGCACCCGGTGCTGTAAGTTCTGCAACACGGCAAGCGGGAAGCCCTTGCCACTGGATGCCGATGAGCCTACACATGTGGCAGAGTCCATTGCCTTGATGAAACTCTCCCATGCAGTCGTCACCTCCGTAGACCGTGACGACCTGCCCGACTTAGGCGCGTCACACTGGGTACGTACCATCCGGGAAATCAAGCGGCTCAACCCTGACACCACCGTCGAAGTGCTGATTCCCGACTTCCAGGGAAGAAAGGAACTCGTGGCACAAGTCATCGATGCACAACCGGAAATCATTTCGCACAACATGGAGACTGTCCGTCGCATCAGCCCCCTCGTACGCAGTGCCGCCAAGTATGAAACAAGCCTGGAAGTGTTGCGGCAAATTGCAGAAAGCAATACTACCACCAAGTCCGGCATTATGGTGGGATTGGGCGAGACTCCGGAAGAAGTGGAAGAACTGATGGACGACCTCCGCCGGGTGGACTGCCACATACTGACTATAGGCCAATACCTTCAACCCACACACAAGCATTATCCGGTAGCAGCATATATTACTCCCGAACAATTTGCACTCTACAGAGAGAAAGGATTGAAAAAAGGGTTTCAGCAAGTGGAAAGCGCTCCATTGGTACGCTCCTCTTATCATGCGGAAAAACAGATCCATTTTATACAAAAAAGAAGTAAAATAGGAAACATTTAAATTTCCCAGTTGTTATGATGTAAACGACAAAATCATAATACGGATAATGAGCCATCAAAGAATTTTATCATCAAGATTCAATATGTCGCTGGGATTCATCCCCGTTATAATATCCATCATATTATGCGAGTTTATAACGCAGGACATGTCCATCTACATCGGTGCAGGTGTAGGACTCTTGTTTAGCATCTATTCGGTGAGGCATAGAGGAACGCATGTTCCGCAAATCATACTTTACTGTACTACCGGAATGTTACTGCTGTTATCGGTAACAACCCTATTCCTCGTAAACTACTGTCCCCGTTTCATGCTTCCGTTCACGCTGGAAATCAGTGCCATCATTCCCCCATTCGTCATCTACCTCAATAGGAGAAAATTTCTGGACTACCACATGTCTCAGACACAGAAATGCTGCAAGCAGCTTTTTGCACAAGGGGCAGAAGCCGCCATCGTATCCTCACGCGTAATCCTTATCATAAGCCTGCTGCATTTTCTGATTATCTTCTTGGCGGTTCTGGTCAGTTACCCTTTGGGAGACACTACCCGCCACATTCTGTTTTATGTGGCGCCTCCCCTCGTCTTTATATCAGGCATTCTGTTCAATCAGTTCGGCATTTTCTATTTCAATATAGTGATGAACCACACGGTTTTCGTACCGATAGTCAATACCAAAGGAGATGTCATGGGGAAAGCCATCGCCTCAGAAGCCATCAACCGGAAAAACGACTATATCAATCCGGTCATCCGGATTGCCGTTGCCTCACACGGCATGCTGTTTCTCCTCCCCCGCCCCAAATGCAACGTTTTCGAGAAAGATAAAATCGACTTGCTGATGGAGGGTTACCTGATATATGGAGAAACATTGGAACAAGGCGCACACAGAATTTTACGACAAACGCTTCCCACCGCCCCATTAGACCATTTGCACTTCAACTTCATGTATCATTTTGAGAATGAAGCCACCAACCGCCTGGTCTATCTCTTCACACTAGACCTGGACGATGACTCCATCCTATGCAATAAGAATTTCAAGGGGGGAAAGCTATGGACATTCCAGCAAATGGAACACAACCTGGGACGGAACTTCTTCAGCAGTTGCCTGGAATATGAATTCGAGCACCTGGAAGCTATTATTTATACAAGAGAAAAATACAAGGAATCTTAGAAAGGTCGGGAGTCTTGCCCTGCCACTCCCTCACGGTCTTGGTTTTGATATACTCCCCTTCACAAGTAATGTTCGCCGCAATGCAGAGCTTGGTCTGCGGACGGCAGTTATGAAGAATATCCTCTATCATCTTATTATTGCGATAAGGCGTTTCAATGAAAAGCTGAGTCTGATGTTCATTATAGACGCGTTGTTCCAGCATTTTCAGCTTTTTGGCACGCTCTGCCGGTTCAATGGGAAGATAACCATGGAAGGCAAAGCTCTGACCGTTGAAGCCGGAACCCATGACGGAGAGGATAATGGAAGAGGGCCCCACCAAGGGGACCACTCTCAAGTTTTTCCGTTGTGCAATAGCCACTACGTCCGCTCCCGGGTCGGCCACAGCCGGACAACCGGCTTCGGAGATCACGCCCATCGGATGCCCCTCCACCAGCGGCTTCAGATAGCCGGAGATGTCTTCGGGCGACGTATGCTTGTTCAACGTATAGAATGTCAGCGCATCAATATCTATTCCCTTGTCCACCTTTTTCAAAAAACGGCGTGCCGAGCGCACATCCTCCACGATGAAATAGCGGATTCCCAGTATTATCTCCTTATTATAAGGAGGCAACACCGTTTCAATAGGCGTATCGCCCAGCGTGACTGGCAAAAGATAAAGTGCGAGTTCCATTAGCCGTAAATGATATTTCCGTTTTCGTCCTTATACTCATCCAGTCCCTTCTCGTAAGTAGCCATGGCGCGAAGGCTCATACCTACGCTGGAGAAACCTCCATCGTGGAACAAGTTCTGCATAGTGACCTTGCGGGTGAGGTCGGAAAACATCACGATACAGTAGTCCGCACACTCATCGGCAGAAGCATTACCCAGAGGAGACATGCGGTTGGCGAAGTCGAACAGTTTGTCCATACCCTTCACACCGGAACCGGCAGTGGTCATCGTGGGAGACTGGGAAATGGTGTTGACACGTACATGGTGTTCACGTCCGTAGATGTAACCGAAGCTGCGGGCAATGGATTCCAGCAGTGCCTTGGCATCTGCCATATCGTTGTAACCGTAGAACGTACGTTGCGCAGCCACATAACTCAAAGCCAGAATTGAACCGTAGTCGGCAATGGCGTTGAGTTTCTTGGCAGCTTGTATCATCTTGTGGAAAGAGACAGCGGAGATGTCCAGCGTCTTTTCCAACATATCGTAATCCAAATCATCATATGTACGTTTCTTACGCACATTGGGAGACATACCAATGGAGTGCAGCACGAAGTCAACCGGGCCACCCAATACTTCCATAGAGCGTTTGAATACATTTTCCAAATCTTCTACACTTGTAGCATCTGCGGGAATCACCTCGCAGTTCAGTTTCTCCGAAAGAGCGGACACTTCGCCCATACGGACAGCAACCGGTGTATTCGATAAAGTGATGGTTGCACCTTCTTTTACTGCTTTTTCTGCTACTTTCCAGGCAATGGACTGCTCATTCAGAGCACCGAAAATAATGCCTCTTTTTCCTTTCAACAAATTGTAACTCATACCTATTTTTAGTAAAATTCGGCTGCAAAGATAGGAAGTTTTTGCATAAAAAGCCCGAAAGTGTGCAAAGAAAAGGGAAGAACGGCAAAAAATATACCGATCACCCACTGCAAAACTACTGCAACGCTTGTGCAGTACCACTGCAATACAGTTGCAGTATCACTGCAAACATATTTGCAGTAACGCTGCACTCCATCTGCAGTACTACTGCAAAACGCATGCAGCAGGAATGCAGTAATAACGCACTGATTATCAGCCCAGGGCTTCCTATTCTGCAAATACCTGATGAAACCCGAGACAGCATTTGAACATGAGCGCAAAAAGCCCTATATTTGCAGCAAACTAAAAAATAGAGAAGGCAATGAAGAAGTTGATTATATTTGACCTGGACGGAACTTTACTGAATACAATAGCCGATTTGGCACAAAGTACAAACCATGCCCTGCAAGCGCTTGGCTATCCCACTCACCCGGAATCGGCCTATAACTTCATGGTTGGCAACGGAATCAACAAACTGTTCGAGCGCGCCCTCCCGGAAGGGGAAAAGAGCGAAGAAAACGTCCTGCGCGTCCGCAAGGAGTTTGTGCCTTATTATGACGTGCACAATGCTGATAAAAGCCGCCCTTACCCCGGCATCCCCGAACTACTGGAACAGTTGCAGGAGAAAGGGATGATATTGGCAGTGGCTTCCAACAAATATCAATCGGCTACCGTGAAACTGATTTCACATTATTTCCCCAACATACGTTTTACCGCCGTCTTCGGACAACGGGAAGGGGTCAACGTGAAGCCCGACCCAACAGTGGTGCATGACATTCTGGACATCACCCGGATATCCCGTGAAGACGTGCTATATGTGGGAGACTCCGGAGTGGATATGCAGACGGCCGCCAATGCCGGAGTCACTGCCTGCGGAGTCACCTGGGGATTCCGTCCCCGCACAGAACTGGAAGAGTTTCATCCGGCACATATCGTAGACAATGCTACGGACATTGCCGTTATCGCCGCTCTTTGAGAAGGCACTCCCTCCCCCCCAGCTATCCGAGAGTGCATATTTACATTATGATATTTTTTAGGCGCGGATTACGCGAAAAACACGGAGTTTTTCTTTGTCTCTCCGTGAAATCCACGTACTTCCACGCCTAAAAAATAATCAGAAAGAGAACAGCCTCAGAACAATTTTCGCATCGCTCCTTTATCTCCTACCACAAGATAGGTATTCCCGTCAATCAGTAAAGCGCGCCCACGTTTCTTCTTTCGGTTTTCCTCGTTATCCACATTCACTCCAATCACCCGTCCATCATAGAAAGTGGAAATATCCTTAAAGATAGTATGCCCCACAATGATATGTTCGACGTCATAACGTTTCAACATCAGTTGCAGGGAGTCTTGTGCCAATGGATGGTATTTTGCATCCGTCCGTACCAATCCACGATACCAGATAGGTCCGCTATTACCATATAGGAAAGCCGTGAGAGGCGATAAGGCCTTACGTTCCTTCTTGCTCATGAACAATGCACGGCTCATTTCCTCATTCACTGTGGGAATATTCAAGTCACGGTCATAAAACTCCTTTCCCAAACCTGCATGCACATACAGATTAGGTCCGATGGTCTGCATCGTATTACGGGTACCAAGCCATTTGCCAAGTTCTGTGTCCGGACCGAACAATGCCGGATAATCCATACCCAGTTTTCGGGCCAATGTCTTGTACTTTTCTTTGGTATAACGCAAATCATTTGCCGTCACAAGTGGTTCATGGTTACCCAACAGAAACGAAACATGACCACCTGCATCTGCCGCCTCCTTCTCCAATTTATAGAACAGCCAAAATATCTGCGGCACATCTTTGCCACGGTCAAATATATCACCGATAACCACCAGATGGTTGGTTCCAAAACTCCAATGGTAGTCTTTATCAATGACATTGTTGCCTCGCAGCAAGCTCATCACGCAATTCAACTTGCCATGGGGGTCAGACATCACAAACACTTTATCCGGTTGTCTGTATTGCCATTCCGGACGTTTGACCGGATGCAGCTTCACATCAAACGGATAACGCCCTTTGTGGTCCGTGACATGAAGGGTGAAATCCTGAGGAAGCACCGTATAAGTCGTATCTTCTATCTGCCCTTGGGCTGTAACACTTATGACGCACACCTTGCCGTCCGGTTCATAAATCACATAAGGTCCGTCTGCCGACAATTCCTCCTTCTTCTCCTTATCCTTCTTCTTACCGTCTAAACCAAGAGTTCCGGCACTTAGGCCGGAACTGATGAAGGTTAGAATAAATACAGTAAAAAAAGACTTTATAATAGTAGTCTGATACTTCATATTCTCGCTTTTTTGGAATTAATCACCATAAGTCGGATTCTGCTGCATATTCGGATTGGAATTCATCTCCGCCTTAGGAATGGGCAATACTACACGATAATAGTTCCAATCAAAAGATACGCTCTCATCCACCATCTTCAGATGTGAAGTCTCGGCTATTTCCGGGAATTCCTTGGTCGACTCCTTGCGCACGATAGTCTGATGATTACGAAGGGCGTCGAAGAAACGGTGTCCTTCACCGAACAACTCTTTACGGCGTTCCAACAGAACATCATCCAACGTCACCGTCTTACCCTGCACGGTCTTTTCCGGATTGGCACGGCTGACAATAGCATCTAGATACTTTACAGCCTTGTCATTGTTATTGAGCTTTACAGCCGCTTCGGCAGCAATCAGATAAAGTTCGGACAGACGAAGTACTGGAATATTGGAATCTTCCACAGCCTTGCCGCTCTGCGGCTGATACTTGGCTATGTAAGCTCTCTTTGTCTTAGGAACAACCGTATATGCCTGATTTCTGACATCATCCGGATCTTCCTGCATCAGTTCATAGAAAGAACTGGTCAGGCAATAATCATCATAACCCGCCTGCCAGCAAAGGTAAGCCACACTTTCTTTGCCAACGCCGTCCACTGTCAGATTCACCAACTCAAACAAGACTTCTCCCGGATCGGAAGAGGCAAAATCAGTTCCCCATATCGTGCCATACTCATCATTGGTCCACAAACGGTACTTATTCTTTTCCGCTCCCGCAATGGCAGCTTCAGCCGTAATCAAGGCATTCTGATTATCTTCCATATACAAATAGGCTCTACTCAGCAACAGCATTGCCGCCCACTTATTAATCTTACCCTTGTTGAATTCTTCATCCAGCAGGTCAGCACCTTCCTTCAAATCCTTGATGATTGCCTCATAACACTGGGCAACGGTATTGCGCGACGGCTTGTTTTCCGTATTGGATACTTCGGTCACAATAGGCACTCCCAAAGAAGCTCCTCCATCCTTGGCATACGGATAGCCGAAGAAACGGGTCAGGTCGAACAAGGCAAATCCACGGAGAGCCAAGGTCTGGCCTTTCAGGTCGTTGAAGTATTCCGTATCATCCTCACTGACATCCAATCCGTCTATTTGAGACAAAATGATATTACAATTCTGGATAATCTTATAGGCATAAGACCAGTGGGAAGACGGACCGGAATCCTTTGTATAGTCCAGCATATAGTAGCTGGTGGTACGCTTTCCGGTCTTTATGGACTGCGTATCGTCACCCGTCACGTCTCCGTAATAAATCATACGGCCCGAGTAATAGTTGGTACTGCGCATCACGTCGTAGATACCGTTCAAGCTATATTCCACATCATCCAGATTCTGTATGGCGGTTTCAGTCGGAATCTTTGTACTGGATTCAACATCAAGCCAGTCATTGCCACAGGAGGCGGTCAGGCTGACCAACATCCCCATCATCATATATTTTAATGCTTTCATTGTGTTTCTTTATTATGAGGTTAGAAATTCAAATTAAGACCGAAAGTTACTGTTTTCAAAGGAGGTGTTCCCCAGCCGGCTGTACCTGCACTGACTGATTCCGGATCATAGAAATCGTAAGCCGCCCAAGTCCACAAGTTGTTGGCAGATGCGTAAAGGCGCAGGCTGTTTACGCCGATTTTCCGAGTCCATGTTTTAGGAACGGTCACACCGAAAGTCAACGTTTTCAGACGGATAAAGTCCGTGCTGTGCAAGCGGCGGGTAGTGGTAACGCCATTCATGGCTACCGCCGGCTTCTCTATAAACACTTCATATTTACTGATATCTCCCGGTTGCTTCCAATTGTCACGATAATAGGCCGGAATATTAAGAGTAAAGTCCTTGCCGCCATGTTCTGTTTTCTGTGCCCAGTTATCATATCCATAAGCACCGAACTGATAAGAGAACATGAAGCTCAAATCGAACCACTTGTAACGCAAAGTATTAGAGAGACCACCGGTCACATTGGGCTCGGCATGTTTCTTCAGAGGAATGGCTTTGGCATCCTTGTTATTCTCTGTGATTTCCTTAATATAGTTTCCATTCTCGTCCACGTCGTTGGTATAGAACTGAGGTGCACCGGTCTCGGGGTTGATTCCGGCAAATTCTATCATGTAGAATGTACGGTAGGACTTGCCAATCATGTGAATCTGCGAGCCGCTGATAATCTGGGTCTGTTCGCCGTCCAGTTTCACAATCTTATTCTTGTTGTGCGAAAGGGTGAAAGAGGTAGACCAGTCAAAGTCTTTGGACACAATGTTCTTGGAATTGATTTCCAATTCCACACCCTGGTTCTTCACCTCACCGATATTCATCAGATAGGAACTGAAACCGGTAGTCATAGATACGGGACAGTCCATCAAAAGGTTCTTAGTAGTACGGGTATAGTACTCCAAAGTGAAGTTCAAACGGTTGAAGAAGCCGAAATCCAGACCGATATTCAGGTTGTAATTCGTTTCCCATTCCAAATCCCTATTTTCAATCTGCGACTGAATCAATGCGGGATTCTCCATATAGCCGCCACTAAGGCTTGTCAGGCCCATATAGCCGTATAAGTCGGAGGGCAACGTACCATTCACACCGTAGGATGCACGGAGTTTCAAATCGGTCAGCCATTTGGACGTGGGTTTCATGAAATCCTCTTCGATAATACGCCATGCTCCTGAAACAGACCAGAAACTTCCCCAGCGATTATCTCTGTGCAAGCGTGAACTGCCATCCATACGATAGCTCCCACCCAGATAATACTTGTTCTTGTAGTCATAGTTGAGACGGGTGATGTAAGAAACCATTCTTGACCTCTTGGAAGAACCATCTATGCTCTCCAAAGTCTGCCCGTTGGCAATGTCATTCTTTATCGGAGTCAGGAAGTTAGTAGCATATCCCGACAAGAAATCATTGTACTTGGAATCGATTTCATATCCGACAAGGGCATCTAAATTGTGGTCCTTTTGGATAGTAGTCTTGTAAGTCAACTGGTTTGACCACACCAACTTGTTATATTCACTATATGCCTTTTCGGCTCCACCATTATTCTTCTCACCGTCGGAGGTACGGGAGTCTTTCCATTCCTTACCCTTACTGATGTTATAGTCATAGCTCAAAATAGACTTTAACTTCAAGTCCTTGATAAATTCATATTCGGCATTAATCGTATTGAACATACGGGTAACATACTCACGCTGGTAATTGTACTCCTGGGCAAGAACGGGATTTCTTCTTGACAACGAAATCAAGTCCTGGTTATAGCTTCCATCTTCATTGTAAACCGGATCTGAAGGCGTCAATTTGCTTACGCTGGAGTAGAAAGGAGCAGTATAACCGGTTCCTTCACTATATACATCCTGATTCAGATTGGTAAACATGATGTTGGCACCGAATTTCAATTTATCCGTAGCCTGAAAATCAACATTCAAACGTCCGGTAATTCTTTCCAGACCCGATGTTTTTACAATGCCCTCTTGGTTGAGATAGGACAATGAAGAATAGTATTTGAATTTGTCGGTTCCTCCGGATATGGAAGCCTCATAACTGGAATGGTTTCCTTTCTTGAACAGATAATCTCCCCAATCCGTATAGCCGCACCAGGGAACCGGAGCATATTTGTCGATATTCTTATCAGCATAAGCTATGGCATCCGCATCCGATTTGCCGCTGCGCTGTTGTCCAAGCACCATACCATTGTATATGTATTCGCGACGTTCTGCTCCGCTTAAAGTAGGACGATAATCCATAGCAAAGTCACTGAATCCCCAATCGGCTTTCAAACTGATAGAAGCCTTACCGGTTTTACCTTTCTTCGTCGTAATCAGAACCACACCATTCGCAGCGCGCGAACCGTAGAGTGATGCAGCAGCGGCATCCTTGATAATCGTAATATTCTCAATATCCGAAGTGTTGACGGTTGACATGGCATCCAGACCACCATCCGAACTGATGGAGTTTATCGAACCGGAAGTAACGGGCACTCCATCAATAACATACAGCGGAGAGTTGGAGGCATTGAAAGAGCCCATACCACGAATACTCAAAGAAGCTGAAGAACCCGGCTGGCCGGAAGCAGAAGTAAACTGTACACCCGTAGCATTTCCCTGCAACAAATCCTGGAAAGAAACGGAAGGCACATCGGCAATCTTTTCATTCTTCACACTGGCAGCCGAACCCGCATAAGCAGATTTCTTGAATGTACCGTAACCGGTTACAACCACCTCTTCCATCATATTTGCATCCGGCACCAATACAATCTTCAATATCTTACCCGAAGTAGCTTTCACTTCCTGACGAACATAGCCAACATAAGAGACAAGCAAGGTAGCCGATGCATGCTCCACCTTGATAGAGAAACCTCCATTCAAATCGGTAATCTGGCCGTTTGTAGTACCTTTGACCAAAACATTGGCTCCAATGACGGGCTCACCGGTCTCATCCACCACTGTTCCGGAAATAACATTAGCTTGTTCTACTGCCTTCACAGCATTCACTTCATTGGCTGGACGGATAGCAATGGCCCCGTCTTTTACGACATAAGCCAATCCGCTATTCTTAAGACATTCATCCAGCACTGCTACGATTTTTCCATTCGTGACCCTCAAATTACGTACCTTGACATTCTTTACGTCATTTGTACTATAAATGAAAGTAAAATCCGTCTGGCGTTGAATTTCCCATAACACGTCACTTAAAGTGGCGTCCTGCACATTTACAGTAACTGTTGTCTGGGCAAACGCCGTATTGGCGGCCTGCACAAAGCCAATCATAATAAAACTGAAAAACAGGAATGTAATCCACATACGTTTACTACCTTCCCAAAACCTGGTGTAGCTCTGTTCCTTAGTCATAATTAAATTATTAAATGGTTATTTATAGAATATAATAGTTTTACCGTTGATTTTGACATGTATGTTTTCCGTCGCTTCCAGTAGCTCAAGGAAAGGAGCTATTTCCTCATAACGGTTCACATAGCAACCGAAACGCAGGTTCTTTAACGCTTCGTCTGAATAGTCCACTTCAATATTATACCACCTTGAAAGGATTCTCATAATATCTTCCAGCCGTTGATCTTTAAAATTGATTTTTCCCTTCACCCATGATGTATAGAAGGCAGTATCTACTGTACGCACTTGTATATTCCCGCTCCCGGGAATTAATGATGCCTGCTGTGAAGGTTTTAAGACAAGACTCTGTCCCTCCCCGGTGTCCACCTTAACAGAACCACTGACAAGAGTCGCCTGATATTCTTCACCCGGATAGGCCGAAATATTGAAAGTTGTTCCCAACACCTCAATCTGCATACCTTGAGTCGATACAATGAAGGGATGACCGGTCTTATTTACTTCAAAATAAGCTTCTCCCGCCAATTCCACTTCCCGCTTCCCTGCTTCGAAAGTAAGCGGAAAACGTAGACTGCTCATTGAATTCAGATGTACTTTTGTACCATCATTCAGAACAAGTGTATACTCACCGCCTCGAGGCACTTCAACTTTATTATATGCCAAAGCTGACTGCACAACCTGCCCGTCTGCAGCGCTGTAGTTCAAGGTCGTCGAATCTATCTGTATTTGTTTACCAGCCAACTGCAACTGCCGCCCATCGGCATTCTCATCCAGATAAACCGTTTCCCCATTATCCAATGTAAGAATAGCTTTGGCTCCACCCGGCAGTATTTGCTGGGCAGCCAATAATTGATTGCCATCCATGACATGGGGTACAGAAATATCCTGAAGTGCAAAAACCAATATCAGCACCGGTGCAATAAAAAGAGCAACGTACCGTAACAGTTTCAAATGTCTCCTTCTGAGCTCCATCCTCTTGATACGTGCTTCGACACCTTTCCATCCAGCCTGCGAATCAAACTCCATTTTACGAATTTCGTGCTGTGCATAATGTTCATCACTACAAATCTTTTGGAAAAGCTGCTCATGGCTTTTGCTCTCTTTGCGCCATTTATCCAAAAAACGGTTTTCTTCCGGTGTTACTTCACCGGATAGGTGCCTGGAAATAAGATGAGCTATATGAAAGTACTCTTTTATCATAATTTGGCATGTTTTAGTCTATCTTTAATGATAATACAAGCCAAAATAAAAACATGGTGAATCGATAAAGACTTTTTTTTGAAAAAATAGAAAAAAATGTGCTTTTAGATAAATAACAGAAGGCAATAATAATAATCGGTAAGGAATGCACGAAGCTTTTTATAAGCCACTTTTTTAAGAGTATGTACCGTTTCGGGAGAGACATTGAGACGCTCTGCTATTTCTGCATTCTTTTTACCTTCCAAAGCCAACTGCATGATGGCTCTCATTTGGGTAGGAAGTTTCTCTATAGCTTCTGACAGAATCCGGAAAGTCTCTTCTTCCACAATCGCATCACGAAAAAAAGCATCTGCTTTTTTGGCTATAATCTTTTGCTCGTATTCATGAGCTACCTTCGAATGCTCAAGTTCGTTCAAGGCATGGTTACGTACGGCCGTATAAAGAAAAGCTTTCACCTGATGAAGATAAAAGAAATCGTCTCTTATCTGCCACAACTTGGCAAATACGTCTTGTACTATATCTGCTGACATATCCGCATCCTCCATGTATTGGAACGCGAAAGAACAAAGCGCCGCATAATATTCCTTAAAAATATTATGAAACTCTTGCTCATCCAGCTTAATGCTTACAACAGAGTGGGATTTATCCTTTTTTATCAGATTTAGCGCCATATTTATGCTTTTCGGGCGCTAATATAGTTAAATTTTCAGAATATAACCAATATAACTATCAATCCTCTAAATCTTTTCCCCATAAATCAATATCGGATGGAGCTTTCCATAAGCTCCATCCGACCAATAGTCCTATTGCCAATAAAAAAATCAAATATATCATTATAGTCCGGTTTGTTTCAATGTCTTATAATAACACAGTAAACTGTATTAAAGTTCACTCCACCCAAAATTGTTGTTTTTCCTATGTATACTTTTCAATGCAGAGAGTGTATTATTGAGGTTTCGTGTACGAAAACGAGCAATTTTGTGCACGATAACGACCAATTTCGTCCAAAATTGTCCCATTTACTAAATAATTATGCTTTTCGAGTTTGATTAATTGAGAAAAGGTCTTATTTTTGACCCGGTTTTTAATTCATACTATTGCAAAAACAAACTCAATTACCTAATTAAATCACAAGAGAATGGAACAAGTTTTCGGCTATATCATCGGCTTAGGAGCAGCAGTGATGATGCCTATAATCTTTACAATTTTGGGAGTATGCATCGGCATTAAATTCAGTAAGGCGCTAAAGAGCGGTCTGCTGGTAGGTGTCGGTTTCGTAGGTCTGTCAGTTGTCACTGCGCTGTTGACCAGCAGCCTCGGTCCTGCTCTGAGCCAAGTCGTTGAAATTTATGGTCTTCAGTTGAAAGTATTCGATATGGGATGGCCTGCAGCTGCGGCTGTAGCCTATAACACATCGGTGGGTGCATTCATCATTCCGGTATGTTTGGGAGTAAATCTTCTGATGTTATTAACGAAAACGACCCGTACGGTCAATATCGACCTTTGGAACTACTGGCATTTCGCATTTATCGGCGCAGTCGTTTATTTTGCCAGCGACAATATCTGGTGGGGGTTCTTCGCCGCTATCATCTGCTATATCATTACCCTGATTATGGCCGACTATACCGCCGACAAATTCCAGGGATTCTACGACAAGATGGAGGGTATCTCCATTCCCCAGCCTTTCTGCGCAGGTTTCGTTCCATTTGCCGTAGTCATCAATAAAGCATTGGACAAAATCCCCGGTTTTGACAAATTGAACATTGATGCGGAAGGCATGAAGAAGAAATTCGGTTTGCTGGGTGAGCCTCTGTTCCTGGGTATTCTGGTCGGTTGCGGTATCGGTGCTTTGTCTTGCAAGAACGGTCAGGAACTGGTAGACAAGATACCTTATATATTAGGTTTGGGTATCAAGATGGGCGCCGTAATGGAGCTGATTCCGCGTATCACCGCTTTGTTCATCGAAGGCTTGAAGCCCATTTCCGATGCTACCCGCGAGCTGATTGCCAAAAAATTCAAAGGTGCTGTCGGCCTGAACATCGGTATGAGCCCCGCATTGGTTATCGGCCATCCTGCAACGCTGGTGGTTTCCCTGCTGCTGATTCCCGTAACCATACTGCTGGCTGTCATCCTGCCGGGTAACCAGTTCCTGCCTCTGGCGTCGCTGGCCGGAATGTTCTACCTCTTCCCGCTGGTACTGCCCATCACGAAAGGAAATGTAGTAAAGACGTTCATCATCGGACTCGTTGTACTGACCATCGGTCTTTATTTCGTAACAGACCTCGCCCCCTATTTCACACAAGCAGCCCACGATGTATACGAGAAGACACAAGATGCTGCCGTGAATATCCCCGCCGGCTTTGAAGGCGGTGCACTGGACTTTGCATCCAGCCCCTTTGCTTGGGTCATTTTCCACCTGACCTACTCGTTGAAATGGATAGGCTCCGGTATCCTTGTATTATGCACATTGTTCCTAATGATTATGAACCGTCGTGCTATCATCAAATACCAGAAATCAATCAAAAATTAAAAGTTAAAAATTAAATAGTAACGGATTATGAAAAAGTTAGTACTTGCATTTATGATGGGAGCAGCTGCCATGGCAGCCAATGCCCAAGTGAATTACAAAGTGCAGACCGCCTGCCATCCGCAGGACGTGAAGCATTATGACACGGAACTTCTGCGCAGCAGATTCATGATGGACAAAGTGATGGCTCCGGATGAAATCAACGTAACCTATACCCTCTACGACCGGTTGATTTACGGTGGCGCCATGCCGGTGAACAAGACATTGAAGTTGGAAGTGTTCCGTGAACTGGGTCCGGAAATCACTTACTTCCTCGAACGCCGCGAACTGGGTGTCATCAATACCGGCGGTGACGGAGTGGTTACTGTAGACGGTAAGGAATACCCCATGAAGTATAAGGAAGCCCTTTACGTAGGCTGCGGAAATAAGGAAGTAACCTTCAAGAGCAACGACGCTACCAATCCCGCCAAGTTCTACATCAACTCGGCTCCGGCCTACAAGCCCTATGTTACTCAGCTGATTACTACCGATGCCAAGCTTCAGAAAGCCAACCCCAAGAAATATGCACTGGGCATCTCCGACCATTATGGAAAAATGGAAGACAGCAACGACCGCATCGTAAACCAGCTGATTGTGAAAGATGTACTGGAAAGAGTGAAAGACGGCGGTACCAACCAGTTGCAGATGGGACTCACGGAACTGGCTCCCGGTTCTGTATGGAATACCATGCCTGCCCACACACACACTCGCCGCATGGAAGCTTACTACTATTTCAACCTGAAACCCGGCAACGCTATCTGTCACCTAATGGGCGAACCGCAGGAAGAACGTCTGATATGGCTGCACAACGAACAAGCCATCACTTCTCCCGAATGGTCCATCCACGCTGCTGCCGGAACCAGCAACTATACTTTCATCTGGGGTATGGGCGGTGAAAACCTGAAATACAGCGACAAAGACGAAATCAAATACATCGATATGAAATAAAGTTGCTCTGCAACGTCCGATAGGCATGGACTTAAATAATCCATGCCTATTTTTGTCATTTTCTACATCCTTTTTACTCAATATTACACCTCGAACAACACACAAACCCCTACATTTGCATCAAAATATAAATCTATTATCATGAGTACATTTCAAAACACCGCAGGGCGGATGACCAATTACCGTTGGATTATCTGCGCCATGCTATTCTTCGCGACAACCGTCAACTACCTCGACCGCCAGGTTCTTTCATTGACCTGGAAAGATTTCATCTCCCCCGAATTCCACTGGACCGATACACACTACGGCTACATCACAGCTATCTTTTCCATTGTCTATGCCTTAGGCAATCTGTTTGCCGGACGTTTCATCGACTGGATGGGAACGAAAAAAGGGTATTTATGGGCCATTGCCGTATGGTCTATCGGCGCTTGTATGCACGCCCTCTGCGGACTTGCCACAGAAATGACCCTCGGCATTGAAAATGCCGCCAACATGATTAGCGCTACCGGTGCATTGGTCTCTACCATAGCCATCACCAGCGTTTACTACTTCATTGCCGCCCGTATCATACTGGGCATCGGTGAAGCAGGAAACTTTCCTGCCGCCATCAAGGTGACTGCCGAATATTTTCCAAAGAAAGACCGTGCCTTCTCCACTTCCATATTCAATGCCGGCTCTACCATCGGAGCACTGATAGCCCCATTGTGTATCCCTACCCTGGCCCGCTACTTCCAACGCATGGGCGTGGGTAACGGCTGGGAAATGGCTTTTATCGTTATCGGCGGATTGGGTTTCATCTGGATGGGACTGTGGATATTCATGTACAAGAAACCTGATGAAAATCCACACGTAAACGCAGCTGAGCTGGCATATATAGAACAAGACAAAGACAATGAGGAGGATAAAAAGGCGACTACTCCGACAACCAAGGATGAAAAGAGCATTTCTTTCCTGCAATGTTTCAAATATCCGCAAACCTGGGCTGTATTTTTCGGCAAATTCATGACTGACGGTGTATGGTGGTTCTTCCTCTTCTGGGCACCCGCATACATTTCGGACGTTTACGGATTCTCCTCAGATACTCCCACGGCACAGATGCTTATCTTTGTGCTCTATGCCATCACGATGTTGTCCGTCTATGGCGGGAAATTGCCCACCATCATTATCAACAAAACCGGTAAGAACCCCTACGCCGCACGCATGCAGGCCATGTTCATCTTTGCACTGTTCCCGCTATTGGCATTGTTTGCACAGCCATTGGGCAACAAGGAAGTATTTGGCGAACAAGCCTATTGGTTCCCGATTATCATCATAGGTATTGCAGGCGCTGCCCATCAGTCCTGGTCGGCCAACATCTATTCTGTGGTAGGTGATATGTTTCCCAAGAGCACCATTGCCACCATTGTGGGAATCGGAGGTATGGCGGGCGGTATCAGCTCATTCCTTATCAACATGAGTTCCGGTTTGCTGTTCGACTATGCCGACAAGACACAAATGGTATTTCTTGGATTCCAGGGCAAGCCTGCCGGATATTTCATCATCTTCTGTGTATGTGCAGTGTCCTACCTGATAGGCTGGTGCATCATGAAGGCACTGGTTCCGAAGTACAAACCGATTATAGTGGACTAATCAGAAGTCTCTATATAGATATTCAGAATCATGCGGAGTTTGCAAACTGCATTACATGCCTTGCAAACTCCGCACAAAAAAAGCCTTTTCTCACGAAATGGCTTTTCTTCGTTCAATTACAGTCAAAAACAAAAAACTGTAAATGGAACACAATTTAAGATGAAAAAAAGGGAAGTCTCACGACTTCCACAATTCTTCTAACCTTAAATCTAAATCTCTATGAAAAAAACGTGATGCAAAGATAATGGTTTATCTCACACAGCGTTATTAATAAACTCTATAAAGAAGCAGAAAATATTTAAGATTTACTAAATAAGACGGTTACGAATGGCAAACTACAGACAAGAGCTCGGCATAAATAGGATTAAGTTTCAATAGTTGCGGCACTCCTGTCATAAACATCTGCCTGCGGGCACGAGTAAGGGCAACATTCAATTTCCGGTCAATCCGAGTACCGTTTTCCTCTGTCATATTTGCCAGAAACTTCAACTGATAAGCCCGGTTCACACAGAAAGAGTAGATAATAACATCCCGTTCGCTACCTTGGAAGCGTTCCACGGTGTCTACCAATATATCCTCCAAAGGAGCAATACCCAAAGCAGCAATCTCTTTCTTAATCAAGGCTATCTGACTGCGATAAGGAGTGATGACACCTAAAGTGACAGCCGGGTTGAAACCGGAAACAGCTGCATACTGCCGATAGATAGCCGCTGCCAACCGTGCCACAATCCGCGCCTCCGAATGGTTCATCTTGGCCGACTGTGCCGGCGGTTCGACTGCGGCAGGCAGAAAAGCGACACGACGAGTCAGCAAGCCGGCAAACTCACAATCACACAGCTCAGGAGCAAGAGTCAGCTCTCCCTGCTGGTGCGGCAGACCAACCGGTTCCAACAGACCACCGTAAAAAGCCCGGTTAGGAAACAAAGCTACCTCGATATTCATACGACCCTGACGGCAGAGCATGTCGTAGGAGGGATGAGGGATAAAAGATGAAGAATGAGAGGTTGATGCCTGGCGATTGGCACTTTCCTTGGAGAGATTCCTATAAAGGCGTTCGAAAAGGGAATCTTTCAAATTATACAATCCGATGGCCTGCAAAGCTTCGTCACACACTTCCGACTGCTCGGACGACTGCAAGACCACTGCGGGTAGCTGCTTATGGTCACCTATCAAAATAAATTTACCGATGGCATCCGCGCCTGCGGGATTGCGGGTACAGAGTAACCCCAGCAGTTGTGGTTCCAAAATTTGGGTAGCCTCATCCACAATCGCTACATCAAAAGTCTTCAACCGGAAAAGTTCGGTCTTGGAAGAAAGCGTGGCAACCGTACCGACAAAAACACGGCAACGGGCAATGCGCTCCTGCACCTGCCGCCGAGTGGCACAAGGTTCCAACACATTCTCAATCAGATACGGGCGGAATGAGTCATCGCAAGACAACTCACTGCCTAAACGGATAAAGTCTATTTCAGGCTCAATGGAAGCCAGCGCCTTACTGATTTCATCTACAGCACGATTGGTATACGAAAGCAGTAGAATCTGTTTCCCCTCCCGGTAAAAGGCTTCTACCATGCCCCGCAGCGCGCGAGAGGTCTTGCCAGTACCCGGCGGACCTATTAAAAGGAAATAGTCGCGAGCAGCCTGCGCTTTCAGAATAATCCGCGAAAAATCATCCGGAGCGGTCGCAATAGCGGCATCCAAAGAAGTATCGAATTCGGGAGAGCGCTGCCCCAACAACAAGTCACGCCGTCTTTGGGTGGCAGAAAGGAAAGCGGAAAGTCCCAGATACATGCTACGAAAGGAGGTGTCCATATAGTCGTGCTCTATGGCATAGAGGCTAGCAACAGGCAATACACCCGCATTCTGCTGGGTGGCACGAAGACGGATACAAACCTCGTCATCGGATATGCACTCTATATTACCTTTAAACACCATCTTGTTGGTAACGTTATCGGTATCCGTATTCCGTTCGTAAAGAACCACCGCATCACCCTGGCGGAAATTGGGCAGAACCCGCTCCTGCCGGGAAGCAACCATTTGCTTCGTTCTGAGGGACAAATACGGTTTATGCGTATCTGCCGCATGATTCTCGCAAATAGCCAAATCGTACAGAATTTCACCTGCCTCACATTTCTCAGCCAGTGTGGAAAGCCAGAGGGCGGCAGCACCGGTACGTCCTTCATAATCCACATCTCCAGATTTGGAGGTATAGAGTTCCTTGGTTATAAAGTTATAGAGCGTATAAAAATAGCTTTGTTCCAACGACGAAAGCGAACGGATGCGTTGCGCTACGGCATCGATGGAGGGGCAAAGGAAGCGTTTCCACAAGGTATTGTCCAAACCGCGCTCATTCAAGGTATCCGGATGGATGTCTTTCAAGCGCTCTGCCGTATACTGTGGGCTATTCCGTAACTGGATGCCATATTCATTGGCTACAATCCGGTTACGCACATCCATCACACGGCGCACCATTGCCCACGAAGGACGTGCCGGATAAAGCAACGGATAACGGGTATAGAGCAGGTAGGCCTTTACACGTCGATGGTCCATTCCCATAGAATACTCCAACACAGCCTGATAGAGCAACATCTGTACCTTATTGTTTTCTTTAGGCTCCACCTTACCACGGATGGAATACTCGTCCGCCTTACCGGACTTCATTTCAATGAACGAGGTCATATCCCGCTGCATGTAGTCCAGACGCCCTTGCAAACCCAATGCTTCACAGATGTAAGAGGGTTCCAGCACGGCATCAGTCCTATCGAGTTCATAGCCGGATGCACGGAATGTTTCTGTCACCGTCCGGTGGATATTGTCGAAATGGCGCTTGCAATCGGAAAAGAATTCGGCTTCCTTCTCCCGGTCGCGCAGGTCGGCACATGCTGCCAGCTCGATGGGATAAGAACGGAAGGCCTTCTTCATGCATGCCAAATAATCGGGTGCCTCCTTGGCATGAATCCATTCGTCCAGAAAGAGGTTGGCAATATTACCCAACAGTAACGGACGGGTATTGTCTGGCGACTGGAGCCGTGCCAGAATATAGTTGGCAGGATGATGCCCGTAATCCTTGAAGCATTCGGCAAGCGAACTGATGTCTATCAAGTAATCGGGCTCAAGTATAATAAAGGAAGGGGTGAGTATACCGACTTCGTCCACCGTAACATCCAGCAGATTGACCTGGGCATGCCGCCACAGAATCCGGCAGGTTTCTGCAAACTCTTCATTAATCTGAGGTACATTATAACGGACACGCAACGGCTCATCGGCCACAGTGTCTACGGGCAGTACATATAAATAAGTATCATCGGCATACTGAAAACAGACGCGCATGCGCTTTATCCGCTCTTTGACAGGCGGTGCCACTATATAGGTGGCATCCGCACGGGGTAGCAGGCGATAAAGTTCGGCAGGTATCTCCTCCCCCGTCAAGCGCTTGACAAAGAATGCCAGTGTCTTGGCATCACGCAACAACTGTTCACGTTGCGGTTCCGCCTGGCGGTTCAGAATAGCATTGGAGGTCAGCCGGAAGGTATGCAGACGGTTCTGTTCCACGGTGGAAAGTCCGACCTTCGAAGCCACGAAACTGATACGTGCAGAAAGGTCTGTCATCTGCAAGCTGCCGTCGGACATCTGTGTACGGCACAAACGCTCCAGCAACTCGCGCAATTGCCGGTAGGCCACGTCCAAGGAGATTTCCTCAACGTGGCAGGCTTCCAGCAATATACTAAAATATTCCTTTACTTCACAATCCATCATTCCTCTGTCTCCACTTCTTCCGCTTCATCATCAGTCTTTTTATCCTTTATCATCAGGATACTCAACTCATAGAGCAGATAAAGCGGCACCGCCACTACTGTCAAGGTAAACGGGTCACCGGTCGGAGTAATGATGGCCGAGGCAATAACAATGATGACAACAGCATGACGGCGGTATTTCCGCAAAAAGGTCTTGTGCACCAGTCCCAGCAGGGAAAGCAGCCATGTCACCAGCGGCAGTTCGAATGCCAGTCCCATGCAAAGCACCAACATCATGAAATTGTCGATGTACGAGTTCAGGGAAATTTGATTCTCGATGGCTGCGCTCAATTGATAAGTGGAAAGGAAACGCAATGTCAGCGGATAGACCATAAAATACCCCAGCAACACACCGATGAAGAACATCACCGTACCTATACCCAGCGCTTTCCTCACCCCTTTACGCTCGTTTGGATAGAGTGCAGGGCTTACAAAGCGCCAGATTTCATAGAAAATATAAGGAGCAGCCGTTACCACCGACATCCAGAAAGCGGTAGACATGTGGACAAAGAACGGTGCGGCAAGATTGATATTGACGAGCTTCACATGAAACTCCTGGGTAAAGAATTCATCCTGCAAGTCCAGTCTCTGCCCTATCCAGCGCAGCAAGTCATAGAAAATGAAGTCGTTATGGCAAGGAGCCAATATCACATTGTCAAACAGATAAGGCATGGCAATAAAATAACCGATAGCCAATACAAACCACACACCGAGTACACGAAACAACACCCGGCGCAACTCGTCCAAGTGGTCCCAAAAGGTTAGTTCTTTTTCTGACATAAAGGGATTTACTATTTGACAATTTACTATTTACTATTTGGGCTGCGCTGTGGGGATTTACTATTTGACAATTTACTATTTGGGCTGCGCTGTGGAAAAGGCAACAAGCCTACCCATACTCCTGAACTTCTCAGAGTATCAAATAGTAAATAGTAAATTGTCAAATAGTAAATACCCTTGTTCCTTTATTTCTTTTCAGCCGGTTTATCCAAATCTTCCTGAGCCTTGTTTATCTCTTCTTTGGCTTCATTCACGCCATCCTTGAAGCTCTTCACTCCTTTGCCCAAACCACGCATCAATTCGGGAATTTTCTTACCACCAAACAACAGTAAGATGACCAATGCAATAATTATCCATTCGGAACCGCTGGGCAGAAAGCCTAATAAAAGTAAGTTTGTCATAGTTATATCTGATTAATTATAGTGCAAAGATAGGAAAATTAAGGATTAGGGATTAAGGATTAAGGATTAATTTTATCGCAATCCCTAATCCCTAATCCCTGCCCCCTATCTTCAGTCTTGATAATAAATACGTTTTACCCGCGTAGAAACGCTTGTCAACACCTCATAAGGAATAGTTTCGAGTACATCGGAAAGAACGGTTATAGGCAGATGGTCACCAAAAATTTCCACACTGTCACCCTCCTTGCAATCAATGTCCGTCACGTCAATCATACAGACATCCATGCAGATATTCCCTACATAGGCTGCCCGTTGGCCGTTTACAAGACAATAGGCATGTCCATTTCCAAGATGGCGGTTCAGGCCGTCGGCGTAACCGATGGGAAGAGCCGCTATACGCGACGGACGGGTGAGATGCCCTTTCCGGCTATACCCCACCGTATCCTCTTCGGGAACATCACGTATCTGGAGGATGGTAGTCTTCAACGTGCTCACATTATTCATAATGGAATTGTCTATGGGATTGACACCATAGAGGCCGATACCCAGGCGCACCATATCGAATTGCGCCCCCGGGAAACGCTCGATACCTGCGGAATTGCAGATATGGCGAAGTATCTTATGCGGAAAAGCCTCCTGCAATTCCATGGACGCTTTCTCGAACATTTCTATCTGCCGGCGTGTAAAACTGTCGAATTGTTGCGAATCGCTCCCTACCAAATGCGAGAAGACGGAACGGGCAATCACGGCATTCTGTCCCTTCAGCCGTTCTATCAGCCGGGGCATATCCTCCGGAGCAAACCCCAGGCGGTGCATACCGGTATCCAGCTTTATGTGGATGGGGAAGTTTGTGATACCTTCCTTTTCCGCTTCTTTAATCAAAGCGTCCAGCAGATGGAAGCTATATACTTCGGGCTCCAGCTTGTAATCGAACATGGTCTTGAAAGCAGTCATCTCAGGATTCATGATAATGATATTCGCAGTGATGCCCGCTTTGCGGAGTTCGGAGCCTTCGTCGGCAACCGCCACGGCAAGATAATCGACATGATGTTCCTGCAAAGTCTTGGCTATCTCGTAAGAACCTGCACCGTAAGCGGAGGCTTTCACCATGCAGACCATCTTTGTTTCCGGCTTCAGCTTGCCACGATAATAGTTCAGATTGGCAATCATCGCTCCAAGATTAACCTCCAGAATGGTTTCGTGCACCTTCTTCTCCAATACTTCCGTCAAGGAGTCAAAACCGAACTTACGTGCACCCTTAATCAGAATTATTTCGTTTCCAAGGCGAAGTTCCCCACGCTGAATGGCACGTATCAAGGCCGCTGTATCCGGATAAAAGGTCTTCTCTATATTAAAGCGTGCAGCGCAGGAAGATATTTCATTTCCTACACCTATGATGCGTTCAATGCCACGGCTGTTTACCAGCTGTGCCACTTGTCGGTAAAGTGTCGGCGTGTTCTGACCGGTCTCCAATATATCCGAAAGAACCAAAGTCCGCCTCAATCCCTTACTTTGCGAACGGCGGTAAAGAAAATCGAGTGCAATATCCAATGAGCCAAGGTCAGAATTATAACTGTCGTTAATCAACAGACAGTTGTTTTTTCCCTCCTTGACTTCCAGCCGCATGGCGATGGGTTCTAGCCTTGCCATACGTTCTGTAATCTGTTCGGCAGGAAGCATCAGATAGAGGCATGCGGCCAGGCAGTTCAGCGAATTCTCGATGGAAGCATCATCTATGAACGGTAGAGTAAACGTATTATCCATATCCAGATAGCGATAGGAAATGACAGTACAGTCATCCCGTTTCTCCACCTTACTTATATATAGAGGACGTTCCATATCTTTCCGGCTCCACGCAATCTCACGTGCAGACAGCATGGACTTCGCCACACAGTTGCTGACGAACTCATCGTCACCATTATAAATCACTACATCACAATTCTTGAAAAGCGTCAGCTTCTCCATGCATTTCTCCTGCAACGAGAAGAAATTTTCCTGGTGAGCCCCTCCTATATTGGTCAGGATACCTATGGTAGGCTTGATGATGTTCTGCAAAGCACGCATTTCCCCCGGCTCGGAAATACCGGCTTCAAAAATAGCAAGTTCGGACTGTTCGTTCATCTGCCACACAGACAAAGGCACTCCAATCTGGGAGTTATAACTGCGGGGAGAACGGATAATGGCACGTTCCGGACTGAGCAACTGGTGCAGCCATTCCTTCACAACAGTCTTACCGTTGCTTCCCGTAATACCGATGACCGGTATCTGGAACCGGTTCCGATGCTGTTCCGCCAGTTTTTGCAAGGCTTTCAGCGGGTTGGGAACAATGAGATAATTGACAATTGACTGCGCATCATCACGCTGCATAGCATTGTCAATTGTCAATTGTCCATTGTCCATTAATCTAAAGCTTTCTTCGCTAAGCACAAAATTACGTACTCCACGGGCATATAAATCTGCAATATAGCGCGCACCGTCATTCCTCTTGGTGGTCAAGGCAAAGAATAATGTTTCCTCAGGAAAATTCAGGGAACGGCTGTCAGTGAGCAGCCAGTCTATGGTAGCCGGCGCGTTTCCCATACGCCGTGCGCCAATACTTTCGGTTATGCTTTCAATCGAATACGACATATTTCTCTCTCTTTTTGGAAATCTAAGTACGGGTATTTTCCGTTAAGTTGGTCTATTTTTAACACAATTTGTCCTAAAAAACGCTTATACTCTTCTGAAGCGGGATAAAATGGCTTATGCAACAACATCTTACGGATATTTTCACTTTCTTCCATAATCCGTAACGCATCGGCAGAGATGCACGACTGGGTAAACCGTTCCCAGACATAGCGAATGGCCGTTTCGGAAGGATGCACCATGTCTTCTGCATAGAAGCGATAGTCACGAAGCTCGTCGAGCAGCAACTCATAAGCCGGAAAATAGAAAACATGTTCTGGGAAAGTGGCTTGCAACTGGTTCACAGCAAGCAGCAAGGTAGCTTTACTGAGCTGGTTGGCATGCATTCCGTCACGCACGTGGCGGATGGGGCTGACGGTGAACAACACTTTCAACCGGGGAATCCGCGCCAGCAAGCCGGAAAGCAAAGAGGTGTAGTCAGATACTATTTCACTGACAGAAAGCATACGGCGGGTAAAGCAGGACTCAGGTTGCTTATGACAGTTGGCAACTACAGTTCCCGTCTTTTTATTTTCATAAACCCAGGCAGAGCCGAAAGTCAGCAGCAGACAATCCAACCGGTCCAGCCTTTCATGGGCGCTTTTCAAACGCCCGTTAATGCCTGCCAATGTTTCCTCTGCAGAGACTGAGGAAAAGCTACCATGATGCATGGCACTGTGCCAAAGTTCATGAAAGAGGAAAATATCGTTTTCATTGTAGCATCTGCCCGCAATGATTTCACGCAATGCCGCAGAAATGGAAAACGGATTATAAAGCACACCATAAGGATTGACGTCACAACGGAACTTGGCATCCGCCAGCCTTTGCCCCATCTCGGACGCAAAACAAGAACCCATCAGCAACAGATTATTCTCTTGCGAAAGAAGGGGCATACTGGAAACTACTTCTACAGGCGTATAAAGATTCATAAGCTCGGAATAAATAAACCATTCACTTTCTCGAAAAAAATGATGTACCAACTGCTTGCTACGCCACAAAGATAGTAAATTTCAATATATAACGGTCGAAACATAAAAAGGCAGATGATATAACCTTTCATTATATCATCTGCCTTAAATAAAAATACTATATATTCTATTAATACCAATTAGCCGTAGGATCAGCCACCCAATCTGCAAAACCTGGATATTTATCATTAATATCCTGACGTTCAGCAGTCCATTCATATCTTGTCTCTACACGTATCTTCTGCGGCGCTTTGCCTATCTCCGCTTTCAGTGTATATACTTCAGCATTTTGACCTTCCACTTTGATATTTACGGCACCGGTACCGTCAACTCTGTACATCACCGGAGCCTTAGTTGCCCCAGCACCTGTATTTACCATTGTAGTATTAGAAACGCCAAAGAGTCCATGAACTTCACGGCTATCACCGCCTACCTCAATATACAAAGGCAAAGTACCACCCGCAGCCTGCAGGGTAATGATAGTTGCTCCTCCATTGGTCGCTACATCAAACACGACATCGTTGAAGTCAAAATCATCACTGTCTCCAAGGTCTTCTGCTATGATTCTGTACGCATTCGTATATACGGCCGGAGAGATCTTCACAATCCAATCACTATAATATCCATCTGCAGCCACTTGTTGATTTGGGTTCTGTCCGGTAGCTTCAAAGTCAAATCCCACATAATAAGCACCCTCAATATATTGTATAGTATAATTATAGTGCATTTTACCATCCAGAGAAGCCCTATAGCCAAAAGAAGACGTTCCACTATTCTGCATTAGCATTATAGCCCCCTCAGTAGCATTAAAATTATTGATATGGTCATCTGATGCCGCAACCAAAAAATCCATATTAGAGTGTGAGCCACTTACATGTTGAACAAAAAAGTCGGTCCAATCCCCCCCAATGGATTGTGGATTCCGATATGTTTTAAACCATTCCGTAACCACTTCTTTTTCTGTAGCCGTAACACTCCCCGGTACTTCCGTAAAATCTTTCCATTGATTGCTATTAGTGTTAGCAACACGCGTTGTCGGTGTTACCCCAAATCCCCAATCCTGATCAACTGCAATTTCTCCATACCTCTGCACAAAAGCCGATGCATACTGTGCCTCTTTCTTAGCTGCCGCCTTTTCCGGGTTGAACAGATCGCTATCAGAACCGCAAGCGGAAAAAACCACTACGCCCATAATAGCCAAAACTTTAAAGTCAAGCTTTTTCTTCATATCATTCATTGTTTATTCATTTAACAATTCGTGATTACACCCCATTCCGACACATATTACAACCAAGAATACCATCACATACAATTCAGAATTGTATAACATATTGATAAACAGGACATATTCCACTTCGCAATATACATAATATTATATCAACAACAACCAAAGCTTCTAAAAAGTTGCAATAAATAATTTATAAAATTGCATTTTTCAACAAACATCAAGTGTAGAGCAGCTCTTATCACAGACGGTCACGTGCGAGAATAAAAGTCAATCTTTGGAAGGATTAATATCCTTGTCTACTAACACCAAATCATTCCTATATGGAGAAAAAATCGTTCCACCATGGTGGAACGATTTTTCCCCCAGGATGGAACAATATTTTCTCCATGGAGGAACGATTTACTATCAGGCATCTTTTCCCTTAACCATAGGCAGGCTGAACGAGAAATGTGGCGTATGCAAAGAGAAAGCAAAAACAGAAGTGAACAAAAGAGGCTTTTTTTCCTTCTAAAACTTCCCGCCATCCGTTTTCTTTTGCTATTTTTGCATTTTGTAATCTTCAGATTAGAAATGAGAACAGAACCAACAACATATAACTTGCTTAACACCATTACATTTCCCGAGGATTTACGCCAACTCAGCGTAGAAGAGCTTCCTGAAGTCTGTAAAGAATTGAGGCAAGACATTATAAAGGAGGTTTCGTGTAACCCCGGACATTTCGCTGCCAGCCTGGGCACGGTAGAGCTGACCGTTGCCTTGCACTATGTATTCAATACTCCGTACGACCGCATAGTCTGGGATGTAGGCCATCAGGCGTACGGGCACAAGATACTGACCGGACGCCGTGAAGCATTCTCCACCAACCGTAAATTCAAGGGAGTTCGTCCTTTTCCCTCACCAGAGGAAAGCGATTATGACACATTCACCTGCGGACATGCGTCAAATTCAATCTCCGCCGCCCTTGGCATGGCTGTTGCCGCTGCCGAAAAAGGCGAAAAGGACCGCCATGTAGTGGCCATCATCGGCGACGGAAGCATGAGCGGCGGCCTAGCTTTCGAAGGACTGAACAACGCTTCGTCTACCCCTAACAACCTTCTTATCATTCTCAACGACAATGATATGTCGATAGACAGAAGTGTAGGCGGCATGAAGCAGTACCTTTTCAACCTGACTACCAGCAACCGCTATAACCAGCTGCGCTTCAAGACATCCAGACTGCTGTTCAAAATGGGACTTTTGAACGAGGACCGCCGCAAAGCGCTGATTCGCTTCGCCAACAGTCTGAAATCAATGGCCGCCCAACAGCAGAATATCTTTGAAGGGATGAACATCCGCTACTTCGGCCCTATCAACGGACACGATGTGAAAAACATAGCCCGTGTCCTACGGGACATCAAAGATATGCAGGGACCGAAAATACTGCATCTGCACACTGTAAAAGGAAAAGGATTCGAACCTGCTGAGAAGAATCCCGATATCTGGCATGCACCGGGCAAGTTCGATCCGGAAACCGGAGAACGCCTCAAGGCGGACACCAGCAATTTGCCTCCGCTTTTCCAGGACGTGTTTGGGGAAACGCTGGTAGAACTGGCAAAGGAAAATCCGAAAATCGTCGGAGTAACCCCCGCCATGCCCACCGGCTGCTCCATGAACAAGCTGATGGACACCATGCCCGACCGTGCCTTCGATGTGGGTATTGCCGAAGGGCATGCAGCCACTTTCTCGGGCGGTATGGCTAAAGAAGGAATGCAGCCTTTCTGCAACATCTACTCCTCCTTCATGCAGCGGGCATACGATAATGTCATCCATGACATCGCCCTGCTCCGCCTCCCCGTCGTACTTTGCCTGGACCGCGCCGGACTGGTAGGAGAAGACGGACCGACACACCACGGAGTTTTCGACCTGGCCTATTTCCGTCCGATTCCCAACCTGACCATATCTTCACCGATGGACGAACATGAATTGCGCCGTCTGATGTACACGGCACAGTTACCGGACCAAGGTCCGTTCGTCATCCGCTATCCCCGCGGACGCGGCGTATTGCTGGATTGGAAATGTCCGCTGGAAGAAATCCCCGTAGGCAAAGGGCGTAAACTGAAAGAAGGCAAAGACCTGGCAGTCATCAGCCTCGGTCCCATAGGCAACGTAGCCGCACGTGCCATAGAGCGTGCGGAGAAGGACAAAGGAATCTCCATAGCCCACTACGACCTGCGTTTTCTCAAGCCGCTCGACGAAGCGCTACTGCACGAGGTAGGACTCAACTTCCAGCATGTTGTCACTATAGAAGACGGTGTCAAAAAAGGAGGAATGGGCAGTGCCGTACTGGAGTTCATGGCAGACAATGACTATATTCCCCATATCAGGCGTATCGGTGTACCCGATGCCTTCATAGAACACGGCACCATACAAGAGTTGTATCATCTTTGCGAAATGGACGAAGAAGGAATTTATACATTATTAATTAAGAATGAGGAATGAGGAATGAAGAATTCAGCTACGCGATGCAAGCACGCCGCATGGCAAATTCTTCATTCTTCATTCCTCATTCTTCATTTCCATAAAGAAAGTGAAAATAATTATTGCAGGTGCCGGCGCAGTAGGCACACACTTGGCCAAATTGCTGTCCCGCGAGAAGCAGGACATCATTCTGATGGACGACAACGAAGACAAGTTGAGCACACTGAACTCCAACTTTGACTTGATGACGGCTACGGCCTCCCCTACCTCCATAAAAGGCTTGAAAGAAGTGGGAGTGGGAGAGGCAGACTTGTTCATAGCCGTCACCCCCGATGAAAGCCGGAACATGACCGCATGCATGCTGGCAAACAATCTGGGAGCACAAAAGACCGTAGCCCGTATTGACAACTACGAATACCTGCTGCCCAAAAACAAGGAATTTTTCCAGAAGCTGGGTGTCGATTCACTCATCTATCCGGAAATGCTTGCCGCCAAAGAAATCGTATCTTCCATCCGCATGAGCTGGGTACGCCAATGGTGGGAATTCTGCGGAGGAGCCTTGATACTGATAGGTACCAAGATGCGCGAAAAAGCCGAGATACTGAACATCCCCCTCCACGAACTGGGTGGACCGGAGCTGCCCTATCACGTGGTAGCCATCAAACGGGGAAGCGAGACACTGATTCCCCGTGGTGACGATACCATCAAGCTACATGACATCGTATACTTTACCACCACACGAAAATACGTCCCCTACATCCGCAAAATAGCCGGCAAGGAAGATTATGCCGATGTGCGCAACGTGATGATTATGGGTGGAAGCCGGATTGCCGTACGAACCGCCCAATATGTCCCGGACTACATGCAGGTGAAAATCGTGGACAACGACCTGAACCGCTGCAACCGCCTGACCGAGCTGCTTGACGACCGCACCATGATTATCAATGGCGACGGGCGGGATATGGACCTGCTTGTGGAAGAGGGACTGAAAAATACGGAAGCCTTCGTTGCCTTGACCGGCAACTCGGAGACTAATATCCTGGCCTGCCTTGCCGCCAAACGCATGGGAGTCAGCAAAACCGTAGCGGAAGTGGAGAACATCGACTACATAGGCATGGCCGAAAGCCTTGACATCGGCACCGTCATCAACAAAAAGATGATTGCTGCCAGCCACATCTACCAGATGATGCTGGATGCGGACGTCAGCAACGTGAAATGCCTGACCTTTGCCAATGCCGATGTAGCGGAATTTACCGTTAAGGCCGGCTCGAAGATTACCAAACATCCGGTAAAAGACCTCGGCCTCCCGAAAGGAGCCACCATCGGCGGACTTATCCGCCAGGGGGAAGGCGTTGTGGTTATGGGTAACACCCTGATACAGCCGGGTGACCATGTAGTGGTATTCTGCCTGAACATGATGATTAAGAAAATCGAAAAATACTTTAACTAATTGAGAATGAGTAGTTGGTAAATGATTAACTTCAAGACAATCATACGGATTATCGGTATTCTGCTATTGCTGGAAACAGTCATGTTTCTGGTCTGTTCGGGCGTGTCCTTCTACTACAGAGAAAGCGATATGCTCGATTTCTGGAAAGCAGGAGGCATCACAGCAGGGGTAGGCTTATTGCTGGCAGCTCTCGGCAAGGGAGGCGAACGGCAACTGACGCGCCGTGACGGATATGTACTGGTCAGCTTTGCCTGGGTGGCATTCTCTCTTTTCGGAATGCTGCCTTTCTATATAGGCAGATACATACCCGACATTGCCAATGCATTCTTCGAAACCATGTCCGGTTTCAGCAGTACGGGTGCCACCATCTTGGACGACATCGAGTCACTTCCTCATGGAATACTGTTCTGGCGCAGTATGACACAGTGGATTGGCGGCTTGGGAATCATCATGTTCACCATTGCAGTGCTTCCCATCTTCGGAGTCAGTGGCCTGCAGGTGTTCGCCGCCGAGGCAAGCGGCCCTACACATGACAAGGTTCATCCCCGTATCGGTATCACCGCCAAATGGATTTGGAGTATCTATGCCGGCATAACCGCTCTGCTTGTCGGCCTGCTGATGCTTGGAGGTATGGACTGGTTCGACAGTATCTGCCATGCATTTGCCACTACCGGTACCGGTGGCTTCTCCACCAAGCAGGCCAGCGTTGCCTACTACAATTCTCCTTATATAGAATATGTCATCTCCATTTTCATGTTTATCTCCGGCATCAACTTCACCTTGCTATTATTGTTCGTCAACCGGAAATTCAAGAAGTTCATCAGCAATGCCGAGCTGAAATTCTATTTCGGTTCAGTTGTGCTCTTCACTGCCGTCATAGCCATCGTACTTTACTATACCAGTCCCATGGGGATGGAAGAATCCTTCCGCAAATCCTTGTTCCAAGTAATTTCCCTCCATACATCCACCGGTTTTGCGACAGATGACTACATGCAATGGACACCCGTCCTGTGGGGGCTGCTTACCATCATCATGCTGATGGGGGCGTGTGCAGGCAGTACCACCGGAGGCTTGAAGTGTATACGTATGGTAATTCTTACCAAAGTCTCACGAAACGAGTTCAAACACATCCTACACCCCAATGCCATACTTCCGGTACGGATAAACAAGCAGGTAATCTCTCCCTCCATTGTCTCCACCGTACTGGCTTTTTGTTTTATTTATATCGCCATTATAGTCATCGGCACACTGCTCATGATGGCTATGGGTGTCGGGGCTGAAGAATCAATGGGCTGCGTCATTTCCAGTATCGGTAATATGGGACCCGGATTGGGTGAAACCGGACCTGCCTATTCGTGGAATGCCCTGCCCGATGCAGCTAAATGGCTGTTATCCTTTTTAATGCTTCTGGGTCGTCTTGAGTTATTTACCGTACTGCTGCTTTTCACACCGGATTTCTGGAAACGGAATTGATTTAGGATAAAAAGTGTAAAAATAATCATTTTTTGTTATGCGGGGATAGCAAATTGAACAATACTTATTATATCTTTGCGCCCTTGAAAGAGAGAATTGTGGTATGAAGCAATGCATTAAATACTGTTTAATCATAATCTTTGCAGCCCTATTGCACGACAGTGCAACCGGAGCTGTAGACATTTTGTGCGTTCCTGCCACCCGACAAGCAGAATGCTGCACGCTGTCACAAGCTCCTACCACCCAACAAGCAGTCCAGAAGTTCTACGACTTGTTTTCACCAAACTCCCTCTGCATAGAACATGTAGACCATACGCAAGTACCAACCAACAAAAACGTACTCCTGCGCATGTACATCTACAAGATGCAGCAGCATGCCTATGCACCGGAATGCGACCGTTTGTTGAATCTGTCTCCGCATCCCGTACCCGACGCGAACTATTACGTGTTCGGGCTAAGAAAGATTATCATTTAGAAGGCCTGCAAGCGCAGACGCTTGCCCCTGACTCGCCGGACAACAATTCAGAGGTTTTGTCCTCCGGTGCGATGTATCTATTATTATATATCTAAAATCTTATCAGGTTTATGAACTTTACTTTGTTAGTGGTCGTCTTATTGACGGCAATCGCTTTCGTGGGTATCGTCATCGCGCTCTCCAATGCGATAGCACCCCGTTCGTACAATGCACAGAAGATGGAGCCGTACGAGTGTGGTATCCCTACCCGCGGTAAATCGTGGATGCAATTCCGGGTAGGTTACTATCTGTTTGCCATCTTGTTCCTGATGTTCGAAGTGGAAACGGTATTTCTGTTCCCTTGGGCAGTCATCACCCGCGAACTTGGCGTGGCAGGACTTTTCAGTGTTTTATTTTTCCTGATTATATTGATTCTGGGCCTTGCTTATGCCTGGAGGAAAGGAGCTTTGGAATGGAAGTAACAAAGAAGCCGAAAATTAAATCTATCCCTTATGAGGAGTTTACAGACAACGAAACGTTGGAGAAACTGGTTCGGGAACTTAATGCCGGAGGCGCCAATGTCGCCCTTGGCGTACTGGACGACTTCGTCAACTGGGGACGCAGCAACTCACTGTGGCCTCTTACGTTTGCAACCAGCTGTTGCGGTATCGAATTCATGGCCCTCGGCGCAGCCCGCTACGATATGGCGCGCTTCGGGTTCGAGGTAGCCCGTGCCAGTCCGCGCCAGGCAGACATGATTATGGTTTGCGGAACAATAACCAACAAGATGGCTCCCGTTCTGAAACGTCTTTACGACCAGATGGCCGATCCGAAATATGTAGTAGCCGTAGGCGGCTGTGCCGTCAGCGGAGGCCCGTTCAAGAAATCCTATCACGTGGTGAACGGTGTGGACAAGATTCTGCCGGTGGATGTCTACATTCCCGGTTGTCCTCCGCGTCCGGAAGCATTCTACTACGGCATGATGCAATTGCAGCGTAAAGTGAAAATAGAGAAATACTTCGGTGGAGTAAACAGAAAAGAAGAGAACCACTAATCAGTACTTAAAAATATGGAAATAAAATACATAGAGCCCTCAGTCCTGCACGACGAAATGCTGCGTCTGCGGAAAGAGAAACAAATGGACTTCCTGGAATGCCTCAGCGGTATGGATTGGGGAATACCCGACGAGAAAGACGCACCGGACACCCCCCGCGGACTCGGCGTAGTCTATCTGTTGGGATCTACTGTTACCGGCGAACGGATAGCGGTACGCACCGCCACTCTAAACCGGGAACATCCCGAACTTCCTTCCGTCAGCGATATCTGGAAAGCTGCGGATTTCAACGAGCGCGAAGTCTACGACTTTTACGGCATCGTTTTCATCGGTCATCCGGATATGCGCCGACTCTATCTGCGCAATGACTGGGTAGGCTATCCCATGCGTAAAGACAATGAGCCGGAAAAAGATAATCCGTTGCGTATGGACAACGAAGAAACGGTGGACACTACCATGGAATTGGAGCTGAATCCCGACGGTAGCATCAAAAATAAGGAGATGCAACTTTTCGGTGATGAGGAATATGTGGTGAACATCGGTCCCCAACATCCGGCCACCCACGGCGTAATGCGCTTCCGTGTATCATTGGAGGGTGAAATCATCGACAAGATTGATGCCAACTGCGGCTACATCCACCGGGGTATCGAGAAGATGTGCGAAAGCCTGACCTATCCGCAGACCTTGGCTCTGACCGACCGTCTGGACTACCTGGGCGCACACCAGAACCGCCATGCCTTGTGCATGTGTATCGAAAAGGCAATGGGCGTGGAAGTAAGCGAACGCGTGCAGTACATACGTACCATCATGGACGAGTTGCAGCGAATAGACTCTCACCTGCTGTTCTATTCTTGTCTTGCTATGGACCTGGGTGCATTAACGGCCTTCTTCTACGGTTTCCGCGACCGCGAAAAGATACTCGACATCTTTGAGGAAACTTGCGGCGGACGCCTCATCATGAACTACAACACCATCGGTGGCGTGCAGGCAGACATTGCTCCCGGCTTCGTAAAGAAAGTGAAGGAGTTTATCCCCTACCTCCGCGGTATCCTACACGAATATCACGACGTATTCACCGGGAACATCATTGCCCAGCAACGTCTGAAAGGTGTGGGTATACTCTCACGGGAAGATGCCATCGCCTTTGGAGCTACCGGAGGCACCGGACGCGCCAGCGGATGGGCCTGCGACGTGCGTAAGCGTATGCCATATGCCGTATATGACAAGGTGGACTTTAAAGAAATCATCCGCACCGAAGGCGATTCATGGGCACGCTACCTTATCCGTATGGATGAAATTCTGGAGAGCCTGAAGATTATCGAGCAACTGATAGACAACATCCCGGAAGGAGCCTACCAGGAAAAGATGAAACCTATTATCCGCGTACCGGAAGGCACTTATTATGCAGCCGTAGAAGGTAGCCGCGGTGAGTTCGGCGTCTTCCTCGAAAGCCATGGCGACAAGATGCCTTACCGCCTGCATTTCCGCAGTACGGGCTTGCCATTGGTATCGACCGTAAATACGATTTGCCGCGGAGCTAAAATCGCCGACCTTATTGCCATTGGCGGAACATTGGATTATGTAGTACCAGATATTGACAGATAAAAGGATTTACGATTTGACAATTTACAATTTACCATGCGGAATTACAGCGCAGCCAAATTGTAAATTGTACATTGTAAATCAAAAAGCGCCTCGTAAATTGTACATTGTAAATAGTAAATAGTAAATGAACAACGTGTTTGACTTTAGTATAATAACCAACTGGATACACCAGATGCTGACTTCCCTGATGCCGGAAGGTCTGGCAATATTCCTCGAATGCGTGGTGATTGGCGTATGCATCATCTTGATGTATGCCGTGCTTGCCATCATCCTGATTTACATGGAGCGTAAAATATGCGCCTTCTTCCAATGCCGCCTCGGTCCGATGCGCGTGGGGAAATGGGGATTGCTCCAAGTGCCCTGCGACGTCATCAAGATGTTGACAAAGGAAATCATTGATTTGAAATTCTCTGACCGGTTCCTCTACAATCTGGCACCGTTCATGGTAATCATCGCTTCTTTCCTGACATTTGCCTGCCTGCCCATCAACAAGGGATTGGAGGTATTGGACTTCAATGTAGGAGTGTTCTTCCTGCTGGCTGCATCGAGTATCGGCGTAGTGGGTATCCTGCTGGCAGGCTGGAGTTCCAACAATAAATTCTCGCTGATTGGAGCCATGCGAAGCGGTGCGCAGATTATCAGCTACGAGTTGTCCTGCGGATTGAGCATACTGACAATGGTAGTGTTGATGGGAACCATGCAGTTCTCCGAAATAGTAGAAGGACAAGCTGACGGCTGGTTCATCTTCAAGGGACATATCCCTGCATTGATAGCCTTCATCATCTACCTCATTGCCGGAAATGCGGAAACCAACCGCGGTCCCTTCGACTTGCCCGAAGCCGAAAGCGAGTTGACTGCCGGATACCATACGGAATACAGCGGTATGGGCTTCGGATTCTTCTATCTGGCAGAATATTTGAATCTGTTTATCGTAGCCTCCGTGGCAGCCACCATCTTCCTGGGAGGCTGGATGCCGCTACACATCGTAGGCCTGGACGGCTTCAACGCAGTGATGGATTACATTCCGGGATTTGTATGGTTCTTCGGAAAGGCCTTCTTCGTAGTCTTCCTGCTGATGTGGATAAAGTGGACCTTCCCCCGCCTGCGTATTGACCAGATTCTGAATCTGGAGTGGAAGTACCTGGTACCCATCTCTATGGTGAACTTGATTTTGATGGTATTAATTGTAGTATTTAAATTGCATTTCTAACCGGCGTAGCGCCGGAGCAAGATTTCCTTGCGGATAATTTTAATAAAGGCAAAAGTAATGAAAGAAAAGAACTCTTATATCGGCGGACTCATACACGGCGTCACTTCTCTGCTGACAGGTATGAAGACAACCATGACCGTATTCTGCCGACGAAAGACTACCGAACAATATCCGGAAAACCGCTCGACATTGAAACTCTCCGACCGTTTCCGTGGCACGCTGACCATGCCCCATAATGATAAAAATGAACATCGGTGTGTAGCTTGCGGTTTGTGCCAGATGGCTTGTCCCAACGACACCATCAAGGTGACCGGCGAGATGGTTGAAACGGAAGACGGTAAGAAAAAGAAGATATTGGTTAAGTACGAATACGACCTCGGTTCGTGCATGTTCTGCCAACTCTGTGTGAATGCCTGCCCTCACGATGCCATCACGTTCGACCAGGATTTTGAGCATGCAGTGTTCGACCGCACGAAACTGGTCATGACGCTGAACCGTCCAGGCAGCCATGTAGAAGAAAAAAAGAAACCCACTGCTCCCAAAGAAGAGACAACAAAGTAATTCGTTAATAGTAACTTGTAATTAAACAACATGGAAATAACTCTTGAAACAGTAGTATTCTACTTCCTTGCGGCCTTTATCACCGTATTTTCCATCTTGACGGTAACGACCCACCGCATGGTGCGCTCGGCCACCTACCTGCTGTTCGTGCTTTTCGGTACGGCAGGCATCTACTTTCTGCTGGGTTACACCTTCCTCGGTTCCGTGCAGATTATGGTCTATGCCGGCGGTATCGTAGTGCTCTACGTCTTCTCCATACTGCTTACCAGTGGCGAAGGCGATGTCATCGAGAAGTTAAAGCGTAGCAGGTTCCTTGCCGGACTGGGTGCCACCGTGGGCGGTGCCATCATCGTAGTATTCATCACCTTGAAGCATAAGTTCATTGCCACCACCGACGTGGAGCCTTTGGAAGTCAACATCAAGACCATCGGTCACCACATGCTGAGCGGTGACAAGTATGGTTATCTGCTTCCCTTCGAAGCTGTCAGCATCTTGTTATTGGCATGTATCGTAGGTGGATTATTAATAGCACGTAAAAGATAAGAATTATGATACACATGGAATATTATCTGATAGTTTCGGCTATCATGTTCTTCGCAGGCATCTACGGGTTCTTCACCCGCCGCAACACGCTGGCGATACTTATCAGCATCGAGCTGATTCTGAATGCCACGGACATCAACTTTGCGGTGTTCAACCGTTTCCTATTCCCCGGAGGACTGGAAGGATATTTCTTCTCTTTATTCTCCATCGCCATCTCGGCGGCCGAAACGGCTGTAGCCATTGCCATCATGATTAACATCTACCGTAACATCCGCAGTATCCAGGTGAACAAACTGGATGAGATGAAGTGGTAAGAGCAAGAATCGCCAAGCGATGTTTCTTGAATAGTAATAATTGATAAACATAGTATATATGGAATATACAATATTAATCCTTCTACTCCCTTTCCTCTCTTTCCTCGCTCTGGGACTTGGAGGTAAATGGATGTCACACCGCACTGCCGGCCTTATCGGAACTACGGCACTGGGTGTGGTCGCAGTGCTTTCCTATCTCACCGCAGGAATGTACTTCAGCGCTCCCCGCCTTGCCGATGGTACGTACGAGGCGCTGATGCCCTATAACTTCAAATGGCTGCCCTTCACAGAAAGCCTCAGTATCGACATGGGTATCCTACTCGACCCGATTTCGGTTATGATGCTCGTGGTCATCAGTACCGTTTCGCTGCTGGTACACATATACTCTTTCGGCTACATGAAGGGCGAACGCGGTTTCCAGCGTTACTACGCCTTCCTGTCGCTCTTCACCATGTCCATGCTCGGACTGGTAGTAGCAACGAATATCTTCCAGATGTATCTGTTCTGGGAGTTGGTGGGCGTGTCCTCCTATCTGCTGATTGGTTTCTATTATACGAAGCCGGCGGCTATTGCCGCTTCGAAGAAGGCGTTTATCGTGACCCGTTTTGCTGACCTGGGATTCCTTATAGGTATCCTCGTCTATGGGTATTATGCCGGTACATACACCTTCAGCCCTAATGAGATGGCGCTGGCAAAGGGCGGTGCGGCAATGATTCCGCTTGCCTTGGGACTGATGTTCATCGGTGGTGCCGGAAAGAGTGCCATGTTCCCGTTGCACATCTGGCTGCCCGATGCCATGGAAGGTCCTACGCCGGTCAGTGCACTGATTCATGCCGCCACGATGGTGGTTGCTGGTGTCTATCTGGTGGCACGCATGTTCCCGTTGTTCATAGAATATGCTCCCAGCGTGCTGCACATCGTAGCATACGTAGGAGCCTTCACGGCATTCTATGCCGCCAGTGTGGCATGTGTGCAGAGCGACATCAAGCGTGTACTGGCATTCTCCACTATCTCCCAAATCGGTTTCATGATGGTGGCGCTGGGTGTATGTACATCAGCCGACCCACACGAAGGGGGACTGGGCTACATGGCAGGCATGTTCCACTTATTCACACACGCCATGTTCAAGGCATTGCTGTTCCTCGGAGCGGGTAGCATCATCCATGCCGTACACAGCAACGAGATGTCTGCCATGGGTGGACTGCGGAAGTATATGCCCATTACGCATATCACGTTCCTCATCGCATGTCTCGCCATTGCAGGTATCCCGCCGTTCTCCGGATTCTTCTCCAAAGATGAAATCCTGACGGCATGCTTCCAGTTCAGCCCCACTATGGGATGGATTATGACAGTGATTGCAGGTATGACAGCATTCTATATGTTCCGTCTTTATTATGGTATCTTTTGGGCCGGCTCAGAGCCGGGGCAAAAGTCGGCAAGCGATGGGGGCGACAGCCACATGCCTCACCCCCACGAGAGTCCTCTGGCGATGACCCTGCCCCTGATGCTCCTTGCTGTGGTTACGATAATTGCCGGTTTCATTCCTTTCGGACACTTCATCAGTTCCAACGGTGAAGCATATAACATCCATCTGGATTGGAGTGTGGCAGGTACAAGTATCGCCGTAGCGGTGGTTTCCATAGCCATTGCCACCTACATCTATGCAGGTAGCCGGCAACCCGTTGCCGATACATTGGCACACCGTTTCAAAGGCTTGTGGACAGCAGCTTACCACCGCTTCTATCTGGACGAGGTCTACCAGTTCATCACCCACCGCATCATCTTCGGCTGCATCTGCCACCCCATTGCATGGTGGGACCGCCACGTGGTCGACGGTTTCTTCAACTTCCTTGCCTGGGGGGCTGAAGCTACCAGTGAAGAGATACGCGGCCTGCAAAGCGGACGCATCCAGCAATATACATTTGTATTCCTGCTGGGCACGCTGGCACTGATACTGCTACTATTGCTATAACCCGAGATTTTTCAATCGTAAATCGTAAATCGTTAAATCGTAAATATAAAGATGAACTTTTTATCATTATTCGTACTCATCCCCTTGCTGATGTTGCTGGGTCTTTGGCTCAGCCGCAACATCGCACAAATACGCGCGGTGATGGTGACCGGTGCATCGGCTCTGCTGGTTCTTTCTGCAGCATTGACCGTGATGTACCTCAATGCACGCCACGCTGGTGCCACGGATGAAATGCTGTTCCGTGCCGACATGGTCTGGTATCCTGCACTCAACATCCACTATTCGGTAGGAGTAGACGGTATTTCGGTAGCCATGCTGCTGCTTTCGGCCATCATTGTCTTTACCGGAACATTCGCCTCCTGGAGGCTGCAACCGCTGACTAAAGAATATTTCCTTTGGTTCACCTTCCTCTCCATCGGTGTGTTCGGGTTCTTCATCTCGATAGACCTGTTCACCATGTTCATGTTCTACGAGGTTGCCCTCATTCCCATGTATCTGCTTATCGGTGTATGGGGGTCGGGACGCAAGGAGTACTCCGCCATGAAGCTGACACTGATGCTGATGGGCGGCTCCGCCTTCCTGCTTATCGGTATCCTGGGTATCTACTACGGTGCCGGAGCCACCTCTATGAATCTATTGGAAATAGCACAGATGCACAATATTCCCATCGAACAGCAACGTATCTGGTTCCCGCTCACCTTCCTCGGTTTCGGTGTGCTGGGCGCTCTGTTCCCGTTCCACACATGGAGCCCCGACGGTCACGCCTCCGCACCGACTGCCGTATCCATGCTCCATGCCGGTGTATTGATGAAACTGGGAGGTTACGGATGTTTCCGCATAGCCATGTACCTGATGCCCGAAGCTGCACAAGAACTGGGATGGATATTCCTGATTCTTACCGGAATCTCCGTGGTATACGGTGCATTCTCCGCTTGTGTACAAACCGACTTGAAGTATATCAATGCCTACTCTTCCGTCAGCCATTGCGGCCTGGTGTTGTTCGCCATCCTGATGATGAACCAGACAGCTTGCACGGGTGCCGTTCTGCAGATGCTCTCTCACGGACTGATGACAGCCTTGTTCTTCGCCCTTATCGGTATGATATACGGACGTACCCATACGCGTGACGTCCGCGAACTCTCCGGTCTGATGAAGATTATGCCTTTTCTGGCTGTCTGCTATGTAATCGCCGGTCTTGCCAATCTGGGACTGCCCGGACTCAGCGGTTTCATTGCCGAAATGACCATCTTCACCGGTTCGTTCCAGCATCCCGATACGTTCCACCGCGTGTGGACGGTCATTGCATGCAGCTCCATCGTGATTACGGCAGTCTATATCCTGCGACTGGTAGGAAAGATTCTCTATGGCACCTGCACTAACAAGCATCACCTCACCTTGAGCGATGCAACCTGGGACGAACGTACAGCGGTCATCATCCTCATCGCATGCGTTGCCGCCCTCGGTATGGCACCATGGTGGATTAGCGGCATGATTGGAGACAGCGTGCTGCCAATAACTGATTTATTTACGATTTGACGATTTACGATTGATAAATGACTTGTAAATCCCAAGAGTAACCTCAATCGTAAATCGTAAAATCGTAAATCCCAAGAGTAATTTCAATCGTAAATCGTAAATCGTAAAATCGTAAATAGATATGGATTATTCCCAATTCCTCCTGCTCAAAGAAGAGCTTTCGCTGATATTGGTCATCGTCATCCTTTTTGTCGCCGACCTCTTCATGAGTCCGGATGCACACAAGAATGACGGCAAACCGGTGCTGAACACAATGCTGCCAGTTGTTCTGCTGACCATACATACACTTATCACCATCGTCCCCGGTCCTGTGGCCGATGCCTTTGGCGGCATGTATCACAACCAGCCGATACAGAGCATCGTGAAATCCATTCTCAGTATAGGTACACTGATTGTATTCCTGATGGCCCACGAATGGATGCGCCGTCCGGACACTGCCATCAAACAAGGTGAGTTCTACATTCTGACACTTTCCACCCTGCTGGGTATGTACTTCATGATTTCCGCCGGACACTTCCTGATGTTCTTCATCGGACTGGAGACGGCAAGCATCCCGATGGCAGCCCTGGTTGCCTTCGACAAATACCGCCACCACTCTGCCGAGGCAGGTGCCAAATATATTCTCACGGCACTGTTCTCCAGCGGATTGCTGCTATACGGATTATCTTTGATTTACGGTACGGTAGGCACTCTCTACTTTGCCGACATACCGGCACGCCTCACCGGCGACCCGTTGCAGATTATGGCATTCGTATTCTTCTTCTCCGGCATGGGATTCAAAATATCACTGGTGCCTTTCCATCTTTGGACAGCAGACGTTTACGAAGGTGCTCCAAGCACGGTGACAGCCTATCTGAGTGTCATCTCTAAAGGCTCTGCCGCTTTCGTGCTGATGGCTATTCTCATCAAGGTATTCGCTCCAATGGTGGAACAATGGCAGGAAGTGCTGTACTGGGTTATCATCGCCTCCATCACAATTGCCAACCTCTTCGCCCTACGCCAGCAGAACCTGAAGCGGTTGATGGCTTTCTCCAGTATCTCGCAAGCAGGTTACATCATGCTGGGTGTCATCAGCGGAAGCGCACAAGGTATGACGTCGCTGGTATACTACGTGCTGATATATATGTTTGCCAATCTTGCCGTATTTACCGTTATCACGATTGTGGCACTGCGGGCAGGCAAGTTCACACTTGAAGACTATAACGGGCTGTATACCACTAATCCGAAGTTGGCGTTCCTGATGACACTGGCACTGTTCTCTCTGGCAGGCATCCCGCCGTTTGCGGGCTTCTTCTCGAAGTTCTTCATCTTCGCGGCAGCTTTCGAAGGCGGCTTCCATCTGCTGGTATTCATTACCCTTATCAATACAATCATCTCGCTTTATTACTATCTGAAGATTGTAAAGGCAATGTACATCAACAAGAGCGACGAGCCGATTGCAGCATTCCGCAGTGACAACTATACACGTGCCAGCCTGGCCATTTGCACGCTGGGTATTGTGGTACTGAGTATTGCAAGTGTGGTATATCAATCCATCGATAAGTTCTCATTCGGATTATAACCGGAGGGTATCATCACTTACCACAAATTACGCAGATTGGCACAAATTATCTTTAGAAGTTCTGATAATCAAGAGCTTTGAGTTGTGTTAATCTGCATAATTTGTGGTGAGTGTGTATTTTAGCACATTTCCATACTATACAATCGGCAGCACAAACCAAAAGCATGAGCCTTTCCCCGGTTCACTGTCCACACCGATTGTGCCACCCAACTGCTCTATAATGCTCTTGCTGATAGAAAGCCCCAGGCCGGTGCCATGCACAAACGTATTCAGCTTTATAAAACGGTCGAATATCTGAGCCTGCATTTCCGGCTCAATGCCAAGGCCCGTATCGGCCACATAAAAACGCAAATGAGTTTCATCCACCTTATTATATCCTACACGTATACTTCCCGCAGTGGTGAACTTGATGGCATTGTTGACAAAGTTGGCTATGACCTGATTCAAACGGTTACGGTCACTGACAATCCGGCATTCCGGCAGATGACGGTCGAAGAGAACTTCCACACCCGGTTTAGCCTTCATCTTCATGAAGCGCACGATGTCCTCACACAGCATGTTCACGTCCAGCTCTTTTTCCACAAAGTCAAATGTCCCGGCCTCTATCTTGGACAAATCCAGTATGTCGGAAATCAGCTGCAACAGCAGGTCATTGTTTTCTTCGATAATCGCCATATACTGCCTTTTTTCCTCAATGTCCCCGGTCTCTCCCATCAGACTGGAGAAACCGACAATCGCATTCAGGGGCGTACGTATCTCATGGCTCATATTGGCAAGGAAGGCACTCTTCAGACGGTCGGCGGTTTCTGCCTTCTCCTTGGCTTCAATCAGCATAGCCTCCGTCTCCTTCAATTCCGTAATGTCATAGTTGACGCCTATCAGCTCTATTTGTCCGTTCTCCGGTTCAAACAGATTGACAACCACATTGGTACGTACCCAGTTCCATTTTCCCTTTTCGCCCGGACGCTCAATGCGCATCTCTCCCTGGAAATGTTTGGCTTCGCCCACACGGGCCTTACTGAAGAAATCAAGCATCCTCCTGCGGTCACTGGGGTACATCTTGCTGTATATTCCCACGACATCCGCCAATTGGGTATTCTCGTCCTCTCCCATATTCTTATACCATTGCTTGATGGCATAGCCTTTCCGGTCGAGCAGGTTCAGCTTGGCATAACCTACCTTCGCATAATCCGATATAAGCAGGAAGAAATTCTCGAAATCACAGATACGGCTCATGGCATCAATCCGTTCCGTATTGTCGATGTTAATCATGGCATAGCCGGTAAAGTTACCTTTACTGTCATACACCTTGCTCACTTTCGTATAAAGATGTATCACATCCTTCGGCTGTTTGGAAGTGGAGTAATACCCTTCAGTCCGGTCGAAAGCATAATTCAGGCGGAAGTCGACCATATCCTCAGTCTGTATACGTTCTGCCAATTGGGCGGACACATTCGGGTTCTCGAATAAGTTCACTCCAATGACATCCTGTTTGTCACGGACCCCGAATATCTCCATATCCTTATTGTTGATGTCTACCAGGAATCCGTCTTTGTCATAGATTTCCACCCCGACCGGTATATTGGCAAAGATATTCTTGAACAGTTTTTCGCTATGGTCCAAAGCCAGATGAGTCTGTACCGAGTCTGTTGTATCGAGGAATAACGCCACCACTTCATTCTTTTCCGGAGAGTATATCACCACGTGGCAGTGCTTGTTGGTGAGCTCAAAACACATGTCCATTTCCTTATGTGTCCCGGTGTTCACTATATCAAGCAGATATTCTAGTCTGGGGGCCGCCTCCCTTGAAAAAGACGAGGCAGTCTTGCCGATAAACGTCGACGCGGGTTTTCCCAGAAAATCGGCAAAGATAGAATTCGCATCTGTCACATAATACCCGTAGGGATTGTCCTTTTCATCACAGACAATGGACATCCGCACATACCCCAAAGGCATATAGCGGAACAAATTGCTGAGGAAAGTACGTTCACGCACAGCCTCATCCTTCGTTTTGCGCAACTCTATGCAAATGCTGATGACATTTGCCAACGAACTAAACCATTGGTAATCCTCGTTAGTCCACATTCGGGTACGGTCCACCAAATCAATGCCCATATATCCCCACACCTGGTCATTGGCAACCAGCGGAGTTACCATCAAGGACTTTATATTCTGTCTCGCCAGAATTTCATATTCGGCGTAAGCGTGCTCCGGCAGTTGCCCCAGCGTTTCCAGCAGAACGGGCTTTTGTGCCATAATCTGTGACGTCCACCACGGCAGGCTGTCAGCCTGGACTCCTTGAAGCATTTCTTTCTCAGGAGCCACTCCCGGAGCCACCACCTCGTATGTGCAGCTCTGGTACCGGCACTTCTCATCGTATTGGAATATATAGACACGTCCGCCGCGAAAGAAATCAAGAATATCTTTCAGTATGTCGTAAATGCCCGCACTTATATCCTCGTCTTTCAGGAAGCGGAATAGGGAATGGGATATTGAGGTCTGCCGATAAAGTAAATCGTTCACTCTTTGCAAAGCCTGCTTCGCAGCCTCCTCCTTCGGCATCTCTACGCGCTGCAACACTCCGAAAGCCTTCAATGTACCATCCGGCAAATGCTCCTTGTATCCCACACGCGAGTAGACCCAGACCACTCCTTCGGTAGAATAGACGGGAAACGTCTGTTCATAGACCTCCATATTCTGAATGGCAAGGAACTCCCGGCTGATACGCGCCCGATAGTCTTCGCGTATCATTTTACCGAAATCCTCAAAGCTCAGGTATTCCCCTTCCAAGCCTAACAACTTACAGACATATTCGGAGCAGAGATACTGCCTTGAAGAAAAATCAGCCTCCCACCAACCTATCCGGCCAAGAATGGAAAGGCGCCGGAAACGTTCACTATCGTCACGATGAACAGCCATATATTTATCAATATTGGTTTGAGATACAAAAATAGCCATAAAACTCTAATAAGCAACCATTAGAAACCTTTTTCGTCCCAAGCAGCCTATATATAAGGATAACAAACAATCCGGAAGAATGTGCGGTAACCAAATCGTAATAGATTTGAAAATGAAACGTATGTGCCATGTATCACCGGTGTAATGTCATTGCCTCATCTTTGCAGCGGATTAAAAAACGTACAAAGAAAAGAGATGAGCATGAAATTAGACTTGGGAAAGATTTTCTTCCTTATTTTATTCCTCACACTTTCCGTCATGGCTGCCACGGCGGGAACCATCAAAGGGACAATCACCGACCGACAAACCAAAGAACCGCTGACGGGAGCCACCGTGCAAGTGAGCGGAACGGCACAAGGCGCCGTCGCCGATTTGGATGGTAACTATACACTGGAGCTGAAAAACGGGACCTATACCCTCACCGTCCGTTACATCGGCTACAAAGACATGACGATAAATGCCGTAGAGATAAAGGGTGAAACCGTGCTGAACTTCGACATGGAGCCGGACACGCAAACCTTGGGCGAAGTGCAGGTCACCGCCAAGAAGAACCTCGAAGGCGAACGTGCCTTGCAAATGGAACGGCAAAAAGCGACCCTCGCCATCGAGAACCTCGGTTCCAAAGAGATGTCCCTCAAAGGCATCGGCAATGTGGAAGAAGGAGTAAAGAAAATAACGGGTATCTCCATCGCCAGCGCCGGACAACTTATCGTCCGCGGACTGGGCGACCGCTACAGCACCACCACGCTGAACGGACTGCCCATCGCCTCGCCCAACCCGGACAACAAGCTGGTGCCGCTCGACCTGTTCCCCTCGTCCACCGTACAGAACATCACCGTCAGCAAAGTGTATGACGCAGCCGCCTTTGCCGACTACAGCGGTGCGCACATCAACATCAGCACCAAAGAAAACATACCGGAAGATTTCTTCCAACTGAGCCTCAACACGGGCGGGAAGTTCAACACCTTAGGCAAAGACCGCTATCAGATGGACCGCAGCGGTTCGCTCTTGAAGACACCCGGCGTAGACGCGGCCGCCCTCGACATGCCCTTGATGGAGTTTGACAAATACGTGAAGACCCACAATATCTTCGATACCTCCTTTGCCGCCAGCAAGAAGAGCTCGTTGCCCGAACTGGGTGGAAACCTCGGTTTCGGCAAGAACTTCGGTATAAGCAACCAGACACTCAGCCTGCTTGCCTCCTTCAGCGCCAGCAACGGCTACCAAAACATGGAAGATGCCTTCTACAAGACACTCGAAGCCACTGGCACCGTGCAGGACGACTTCTCCTACGACAGCTTTGCGCAGGAACTGAAGCTCGCCGCCCTCGGCTACCTGGGCTACACCTTGCGCCGGAGCGACCGCATAGGCTACACTTTCTTCTACGCCCGCAATGCCATCGACACCTACCAACGCCGCGAAGGTACTGATGCCGAAGGACACGAGCTGACCGGCAGCAACAACATCATGCACATATACACCCTGCAAAACCATCAACTGAACGGAATCCATAACTTCGGCGAGGGCGACAGGTGGCAACTGACCTGGGGAGGCTCGTACAGCAAGACCGGCAGCGAAGAGCCCGACCGACGGCAAGTGATGTACGTCAAAGACAACGACGGCAGTCTCAGGCTCTTCAAACTGAACCGCCAAGAGACTATGCGCTACTTCGGCAGCCTGGACGAAGAAGAGTGGAATGCCAACCTCGCCATGCGCTGGAAGTGGAACGACACCAGCCACCTCAAGCTCGGCTTCAACTACAAGGACAAGAACCGCGACTACAACGCTACCCGCTTCTACTACAACCTGAACAAACTGAACCCCGTCATCACCGACATCTACAACACCGACGGCTTCCTCAACCAGCAGAACATTGCCGACGGACAAATCGTGGTACAGCGTGTGATGCAGCCCAAAGACAGCTACCGCGCCGGAAACGAAATCTACTCCGCCTACCTGCTGACCGACTTCTATCCCACCGAAGCCCTCTTGGTGAACCTCGGCCTGCGCTACGAAATGAGCAAGCAATGGGTGCGCTACGCCAGCGACGGCGGCTACTGGTACTCCCGTCGGCGCAATTTAGACAAGAACGACCTCTTCCCCGCCCTGAACCTGAAATATGCGGTGAACCCCACCAACAGCATCCGCTTCTCTGCCTCGCGCACCGTCACCCGTCCCTCGTTCATCGAGATGGCCCCCTTCCTCTATCAAGAGTCCTACGGTTCGGCACAAATCCGCGGTAACGAAGAGTTGCAGAACGGTTACAACTACAACTTCGACCTACGTTACGAACGCTTCGGCAAGGACGGCGACATGCTCTCCGTGACCGGCTACTTCAAATACCTCGACAGCCCCATCGAACGCATCCAAGACCTGCAAGGCGGCGCCACGCTGCACAGCTTCAAGAATGCCGACAACGGCATGGCTGCCGGCGTGGAGCTGGAGATGCGCAAACGGCTCGTCAAAGACCTGCGCCTAGGCGCCAACATCAGTTACATGTACACCAACGTGAAGCTGCCCCAAGGCGGTGCCTACACCAACAAGGAACGTTCGCTGCAAGGCGCATCGCCCATCCTTGCCAATGCCGACCTCACCTACTCGCCACGCTTCGGCGAAGACAGGCAGCTCAACCTCGCCCTGCTCTACAACCTGCAAGGCAGCCGCATCCATGCGGTAGGCGTGTCGGGTCTGGGCGATGTCAGGCAACAGACGCTGCACACGTTGAACTTCAGCGCCGGATATAGCCTGAACAAGCACTTCAACCTGAAGCTGCAAGTGAACGACCTGCTGAACCGCGATGTCATCTTCAAGCAAGATGTGCCCACCACGGGGCAGGAAATGGTAGTGGAACGCTACCACAAGGGAACGAACTTTGAGGTGGGAATAAGCTACAACCTATAAAACCCCCGCCCTCCCCCTGAAGGGAACGGAGAACACTCTTTGACAAACAAGCAGATTTAAGAGAATCAATCTGAATGACAGACAGATAAATTGGATATAACAACTAAAACAATTGAATTATGAAAACAATGAAATGGAAATTCTACTCTCTGGCCTTTGTAGCCGGAATGTCTATCCTCACCGCTTGCAGCAGCGACGACAACAACGACAATGACGGTAACGGCGGCAACGGAAACGGCAATGAAATCGAAAACGGTACGATATTGAAAGGTACCATCACCTCCGACGTGACCCTGGCTGCCGGAAACACCTACAAGCTGAGCGGCGAATACATCGTAGAAGAAGGTGCCACGCTCCACATAGAGGAAGGCGTGAAGATTATCGCCGTCTACGATGACATCGCAGACTACATCCTCGTGAAGCAGGGCGGTAAAATCAACGCCGTAGGCACGCCGGACAAACCCATCGTAATGACCAGCGAAAAAGAAGAGCCGGGCGCATGGGGAGGCATCCACATCTGCGGACGCGCCCACACCAATGCCGAAGGCGGCAAGGGAAGTTCTGAAATAGGCGGTGCCGTTTACGGCGGCAACGATGATGCCGACAACTCGGGCACGCTGCAATACATTCGTCTGGAATACACCGGCTTTGCCTTCGATGAAGAGCACGAAGCCAACGGTATCTCTTTCTACGGCGTAGGCAACGGTACCATCGTGGACCACTGCCAAGCCTACAAAGGTTCCGATGACGGCTTTGAGTTCTTCGGCGGCTCGGTAAACGTGAGCAACCTCGTAGCCGTAAGCTGTAGCGACGACTCCTTCGACTGGACCGAAGGCTGGAACGGCAAAGGCACCAACCTCGTGGCTTACCAAGAAGCCGAATCCACACTGGGCTACGACTGCGACTGCCTGATGGAGTGCGACAACAACGGCAGCAACAACGCCGCCACTCCCGTTGCCCACCCCGTATTGAAGAACCTCATCCTCGTCGGCAACGGCGGCAGCAAGCAAGGCATCCGTCTGCGTGCCGGCACGGAAGTGGAAATAGACAACGCCAAGGTCTGCGGCAAAGGCCAACCCCTGACCGTGGAAACCGCCCTTACCGAAAACGCCCTGAAGAACGGCACTTCCAAGCTGACCAACATCACCCTCACCTCCGAGCTGAGCTGCAAAGAAGGCATCTACACCCATGCCGACTTTATCGCCGTGACAAGCAACAAGGTGGACGCCAACCTGAGCTATAGTTCTTTCGAGGACATCAGGAAAGAATGCAGCTGGATGAACGGAAGCTGGGTGAAGTAAAAAAAAGAAGCACTCGCAAGGCTATAAAAAAACACACAACTTCTTCAACAGCGTACCCCTCGAATGCCTTCCGGCTTCAAGGGGTACGCGCTGTTTCAAGAAAGAAACTAAAAGTACCGTTTACTTCTTCTTCAGCTCCTTCTTCAATTCCTGAACCTGAAAGCTGAACAAGTCCAGATGACGGCAAACGCGCTGCATGAAACTGCCTGCCGCCCTGAAGCAGATACGCGAAATGCGCACTTTATCTGCCGTACAGTCCTCTATCCGTTCCACCGGTTCGCTGGTGATGGAGGGAAAAAAGTTTCCAAGTCCCTTGATGTTCACCGTGCGTCCACTGGCCAGATAGTCCGCTATAATATCCGGCAGTTGCACCAGCACGGACTGGGCATCGCCCACCTGCAGGGAGCTGACAAAAGCCAGCCTCTTGGCCAGTTCGTCATTGCTCACCGGTTCCGGCTGAAGCACTTTTGACGCCGCGTAGTAGCGCACCACTTCCTTGTCTCCACTCTTGTCCACCTTCTTGCGGACCACATAATTCATTGACATACCAATCTTTCTTTATAATTAGGTTCGTAAAAAACGAAAGATATTCCCGCCCGACGCGAGGCACACCTACAACTTGCATACACAAAGCCTATACCTTACGGTAAAGACTCCGTGACCGAATACCTTTCACTATATGACTGAATACCTAAAACACCCGGATGTATTGCCCCAAAACATGGGGATGTTTTCACCCAAAACACCCGGATGTAATACCCCAAAACATGGGGATGTTTTGGGAGAAAAGATGGGGATGTTCTGACCTTTCAGTATAGGGTTCAAAGGTAATGACTCCCTATGAGAAATACAATAGATATAGGCCTTTTTGATGGTCGGAATCAAGCTCCTTTTTCTTCGGAAGCAGCAGGCAGTACCCGCTGGAAATCTCTGCCGGACGGAGACTGGAATACCTGCAAATCGAATTCGGGGATGATTGCCAGCACATGGTCGAACACATCCGCCTGCACCCCTTCATAGGGCACCCAATCCTTCAGCGCACAGAAGAAATAAAGTTCTATCGGGATACCGCGGTCGGTAGGCTGGAGTTGGCGCACCATGCAGGTCAGTTCCTGATTTACGTCGGGAAGACTTTTCAAATAAGCCGTCAGATACGCCCGGAACACACCCAGATTGGTCTGGCGGCGTCCGTTGACGAGGATGGAGTTATCGATGCCGTTTTCCACATTGTACTTTTCAATCACTTCCTCCGTCTGCTCCACATAATCTTTCAGTAGCTGTATCTTGCGATATTTTGCCAGCATCTCCGGAGTGCAGAAACGGACGCTGGTCATGTCGATATTGATACTGTGCTTCACTCGCCGCCCACCGCTCTCGCGCATGCCGCGCCAGTTCTGGAAGGAGTCGCTGACAAGCAGGTAAGGAGGGATGGTGGTAATGGTATTGTCCCAGTTGCGCACTTTTACGGTGTTCAACGTTACCTCTATCACCGTACCGTTGGCACCGTACTTGGGCATCTCAATCCAGTCGCCCACCTTCAGCATGTCGTTGGCCGAAAGCTGCACACCGGAGACAAAGCCCATAATGGAATCCTTGAATACCAGCATCAGGATGGCTGCCGAAGCACCCAATCCGGCAAGCAGCGAAAGCGGGTCGCGGCCTATCAGTTCGCCCACGACCACAATGCCGCCCACCAGCCATAGTATGACTTGCATGGTTTGCAACATCCCCTTTAAAGGGCGGTCACGAAATTGCTCCTTCTCACTGTATACACTGTAAACAGCCTTCAGGAACGAGTTAACGAAACTCAGGAAAGTAATGATGATGTAAATAAGGCAGATACGCCGGATGAAATCCATTGCCGATGAACCGACTTCGACAAATGCCAATGGAACAAACAGATAGATGATAACGGGAGCCACCATGCGGCTGAGGTGCACCATCACTTTACGGTCGAATACGATGTCGTCCCACGTAGCCTTGGTCTTCTTCACCAGTTGTGCCACTACCTTCAGCAGGATTTTCCGGCATAGGGCATCCGCCAGGAAAGCAACGGCAAGTATCAGTGCGAAGGCAATGAATTGGTCGAGCATATCAGCCCGGGAAGGGGATACGCCCCACCCGATTAAAAGGTCGTCTATCTTCTTCAATATCTCCATAATCGTATGTTTATCATAATGGCAATCTTATCTACGCGACTGTTCCTCCCGCTCGAGGAACTCCATAATGTCTTCTTTCAACCACTGATAAAGATAAAGGTTCTTGTAGCCGCTGTTTTTTTTCAGCATCACGGATACATTGACCTGACTGTTCTCATACCCCGTCAGTTCGTTACGGAACTGTTCGTTATGCTCTGCCAGGCGCTTTATCTCCTGCTCGCGTTCACGACGCAGCACCGTACATACCGGGATAAGGATTTTCAGCACTACACAATCCATGATATGGTGTCCTTGGATATAAAGATAGGTATTGTCCGGAGTCAGTCCCAAATGTTCCAACTCCGTGCCCAGCTGCTCCACCCGGTCGATGTAGCGGGGGAAACGGGCTTGCAGTTCGGACAGCTTTGCCGACACCGTCTTTTGCATCTCGTCCAGACTACGGTAAGGATGACGCAGGTTTATCTCTTGCAAACGCACGCAGGCGTTGAAGTCGTACATCGGGAAAGTGTGTGTGTCGTGCTGGCGGTAGAACCAGACATTCCACAGAAACAGCGGATAGGCAATCTGAGAATAACGCTTCAGAAAAGCAGGGAAGTCCAGGATATGCCGGTCGTTCAGCGTGGCCTGCACACAGACTTCATGCAGACTGTCGGCAAAGCAGTGGAAGTTCTCGATGGCATAGCCATAAGTCTGAAAGATATAGGGATTCTTGTTTATCTTATGCGACACCTTGGTGGCACCTTGCAGCAGGAAGTCGTAGTCGCTGTCTACACAAGCTATCAGGCTGCGGCCCAGTTCCGATGTGTTCAACGTATTCATCAGCACCATCTTCTTGCCCTTTGCCAGAGAGGTGGCCGAGGGAAGCATCACTTGAAAATAACGTTCCTCATTCTCGAACTCGGACAGCAGCGTCCGCCAGAAAGCGATGTCGTCATAGCTCTCCACATACGCCACTATGCGCCTGCGTGCTCTCTTGGGAGACAACTTGCGGGCGGCATCCAGATAGGCGGAAGTAAGGTTATGTTTTAAAGAAGTGGACACTTGGGCAGGGATTAAGGATTAGGGATTAGGGAGGAGATTTCGCTGACTTCGGTGACGGCATCCAGCCAACCTTCCATGATGACGGCGGGCGAATGGGTGGTGAGGATAAGCTGCACATTGGGATTCAGGTTGCGTATCATGCCGATGAGCTTCTGCTGCCATTCGATGTGCAGGGAGGCTTCCGGCTCGTCCATGAAGAGTACGCAGTGGTCATCGTCACGCACCAGCACGGTCAGCAGGATGACCAGCATCTGCTTCTCGCCCGAAGACAGCTTGTAGGGCAGCAGGCGCTCACCGTTCTGATAGAAAACGATGTCGTTGCTTTTGCGGTCTATCGTCTTATGGGTATAGCTGAAAAGCTCGTCAATCATATCCTGGAACTTCCGCTTGGGGAGGGAAAGGGAGGGAGCCAGACTACGCTGCTCTTCATCACCGCTGAGCAGTTCTATCATCTTGTTGCCGATGTTCACCTGATAGTCCAGATAACGGCGCTGGAGCAGATAGAGCTGCCAGTCCAGTTCCGACTTCACGTTGGCATCGGCCATGCGTGCCGTAAAGTCGCCCATGATAAGGGGACGGTCGTAGCTGCGGATTACATCATAGGGGATAAAGGTGGCTGCAGAATTGTCGAAGTAGACGTGTACGCCGTTCTTCTCGTCACTCTTCACTTCACCCGATGTCTGTTCCAGATAGTTGACCGAACGGTTCAGGATAGTGGTTTTCCCCACTCCGTTGATGCCGGAAAGTATATTGACGTCAGGACGCAGGTCCCAGGCAATATCGTACCGATGCCACAATCCGTGTATTTCGATACGCTTGATGTAATTGGCTTGTACTTCCATGGTTTCTTGCTTTAATTAGAAGCAAATATACACGATAATCTCTTATTTCTACGCCCATGAACCAGAAAAATCATATAATGAAAGATTTTCTCTTTTCAGAAAATAGTTGTTCTTTTGCACCCGCAAAGAACAAAAGAGTATGAACAAGAACATTCAAGGGCATCTGTTCGCCCTTACCGCAAATATCTTATGGGGCTTGATGGCACCTATAGGCAAGTCAGCTCTGGTAGAGTTTTCCGCGTTGTCAGTAACCACATTCCGCATGGTAGGCGCAGCCGCCTGCTTCTGGCTCCTCTCCTTATTCTGCAAACGCGAACAGGTGGACCACCGGGACATGCTGAAGATATTCTTCGCCGCACTCTTCGCACTGGTATTCAATCAGGGTGTCTATATCTTCGGACTCTCCATGACTTCGCCCATAGACGCCTCCATCGTTACAACCACGCTGCCTATCGTCACCATGATAGTGGCTGCAATCTATCTGAAAGAACCGGTCACCAACAAGAAAGTGCTGGGCATCTTTGTAGGGGCTATGGGAGCATTTATACTCATCATGAGCAGCCAGACCACCGGTGCCGGCAATGGCAGCCTCATCGGAGACCTTCTCTGCCTGCTCGCCCAAATCAGCTTCTCCATTTATCTGACCGTATTCAAGGGGTTGTCGCAAAAATACTCTCCCATCACCCTGAACAAATGGATGTTTGTCTATGCCTCCATGTGCTACATCCCGTTCTCTTACCACGACGTGGCTGCCATACAGTGGAGCGAAATATCTACAGCCGCCCTGCTGCAAGCGGGATATGTGGTTGTGGGAGGAAGCTTCCTTGCCTATATCTTCATAATGAGTGCGCAGAGGCTGTTGCGCCCCACTGTGGTGAGCATGTACAACTACATGCAGCCCATCGTGGCCTCAACCGTTGCCATCATCTTAGGATTGGGAGTGTTCAATTTGGAAAAGGGAATAGCCATAGCCTTGGTATTCCTGGGAGTGTACATCGTGACACAAAGCAAGTCACGCAAGGATTTCGAGAAAGAAGGGAAAGCCGTATAAAACAGCCGTTCCACCGTCACAGTACTCCGGCACGTACCCGGCTCAGAGACTCGGGAGTCATTAACAGATAAGATGCTATGTGGTTGACTGAGGCACGCCGGGCTATCTCCGGATAATCCCTGACGAAGCGCGCATACCGCTCGCGTGAGGTTTCGAAACGCCAAGAGTCTGCTTTATATTGGGAAAGCATTAAAGACCCCTCCAACAAATGGCGAAGCAGACGGGCTATATGCAGATAGCGCTCAGAGAGTTCGACCAGCCCTGCATACGAAATGCTCCAGATGACGCCTTCCTCCAGGGATTCCAGCTGAAGGCAATTACGGCGTCCGGTGAAAAGGCTGACGATACACATAGCGCCGTCACCGTCGCAGGCAAAGTTCTCTGTAATGTCCCGGCCTTCTTTGAAATAGAACTGGCGAAGCAGTCCTTTCTCTACGAAAACAATATCCCTGGCTATATCTTTCTCACTAATCAACAGTTCTCCTTTGTGCACCTCACGGCGTACAAACAAACCGGCAATGAGCTCCAGCTCCTCAGAAGGGAGTTCATGAAGGCGGCGGGTAAACCGCCGCGCCACTTCCATGTTGTTTTCCTTAGTCATCGATATAGGGAAAGGGATATGCCCTTATTTCTTCAGTTCTGCAAAATAGGTGTCCAGCAAGTTCTTGGCAGCCACAAAAGAAGTCAAGTTACCTTGCAGCACTTGGTTTTCCTTACCAGTCAGCATCGCTTCAATCTGCGGATTGTGGTAGAAGCTGTCGCGCAGCTGTTCGTTAATGGTCTCGTACATCCAGTATTTGCTTTGCTCATTGCGGCGGTATTCAAAGTAGCCGTTGTCTTTCACAAAGTCAATGTATTTGTAGACCATATCCCACACTTCTTTTACACCAAGATTATAGAAACCGGAATAAGTCAGCACTTGGGGTGTCCAACCGCTCTCCGGAGCCGGGAAGAGGTGCAGCGCATTACGGAACTGCGTTGCTGCCAGTCTGGCCCGCTCCAGGTTGTCGCCATCAGCCTTATTAATAACAATGCCATCGGCCATTTCCATGATGCCGCGTTTGATGCCTTGCAACTCATCGCCCGTACCCGCCAGCTGTATCAGCAGGAAGAAGTCTACCATAGAATGTACGGCAGTCTCACTCTGCCCCACCCCTACCGTCTCTACAAATATCTTGTCGAAACCGGCAGCCTCACAAAGCACAATCGTTTCACGCGTCTTGCGTGCCACGCCACCCAGCGAACCGGCAGAGGGACTGGGACGTATAAAGGACTTGGGATGAACGGAGAGTTTCTCCATACGCGTCTTGTCACCGAGAATACTGCCTTTGCTGCGTTCGCTGCTCGGATCAATGGCAAGGACAGCCAACTTGCCACCGTGTTCCTCCAGTACATGCAAGCCAAATACATCAATAGAGGTACTTTTACCGGCACCGGGCACACCACTGATACCCACACGGACGGAGTTGCCCGAATAGGGCAAACACTTCTCTATCACCTCCTGCGCCACAGCCTGGTGCTCCGGTTTCACACTTTCCACCAGTGTTACAGCCTGGCTGAGTACCGTAACATCACCTTTCACTATACCCTCCACATAGTCTGATACGGAAAGCTCGCGTTTCTTCCGCCTGGGACGGTTCTTCAAGTAAGGATTGACCGATGAAGGTTGCTCAATGCCTGCATTGACAACCAAGCCTTTATATGCTTCATTATTTTCGGGATGTTCCATGGCTATTTGTGAGTTATAAGTTATGAGTTATGAAGGACTTTACGACTTCTTATTGTTTTGCTTTAATGTTGATTTCAACTTTCGGCTGCATCGGGTCATTGGTAATCATCAGCAGACGCAGATGACGGCGCTTCTTGCCTATATTCTTCTTCACTACCGTTACCCGCAGGCGAGTGCTTTCACCGGGTTGCAATACACTCTTCTTGAGGTTAACTCCCACTGCCGGGTGGAATACCTGGAGCTTGTTTATCTGTAAAGGAGAACGCCCGGTATTGGTAATGGTAATATCCTGACGTGCTTTTGACTTCTTTGCCAATATCGCACTCATATCAACTTCTTTGGTAGAAAGGCTGATGGCAGGAGCATTTGCCTTCTCCACTTCCGTCATTCCGGAGAAATCCGGTAAAAGAATGGCAGAAACGGGAATCTCGTTTTCATCGCCCACCTTGTCACCGGAGAAGCGAGAAAGATAGACCGACGTTTGAGTCAGTCCGAGGCCAGTCAGTCTTTCCGAATTCAATGTAAGTGTAATCACTCCTTTTTCTCCCTTTTGCAAGACATTGGGCTCTACTTTTGTCTGCAAATAAGGAGGCAGATGCATCAGTACCGGTTCATAAGGACGGTCGGAAAGATTGACCACGCCGATATGAATCACCGGCTGCTCACCATGCTGAATATCGGGAAAGTCGAGGCTGTTCTTGTCAATACGTATCTGACCGATAAGATAAGGGTGCGTCTTGGTAAAGTCCTTGATTTCCTGTACTACTTCACCATTGAACTTCAAATAGACCAGATTGGGTTGCGCATTGCTGTAAATAGCCACGGATTTCTGGAAATGTCCCAATGCCTTGGCGTCAAAAGTCACATTTACTGTTCCTTTTGCCCCCGGAGCAATAGGCGTTTTTGTCCACTGGGCCACAGAGCAGGCGCAATCCGGCTCTACTTCTGTAAGCACTAAAGGCTGGTCACCCGTATTGGTGATGGTATATTGCACAGTCACGGGATGCTTCCATTCTATCTGGCCGAAACTGTACATCTCTGTATTCGAGGTAAAACGAGCTTGCGCTACAGCAGTCAATACCACACTTGCAAGCACATATAAAGTTATCAATATCCGCTTCATCTATTTTTCTTAATATCAAGATTTCCTAATTCTGCCACTCTCATTCAATATTAGTCGGACAAAAATAGGTGTTTTTAGCGAGAGTACCTAAAATAGCGGAGCGCAATTTGTACAAATTGCGCTCCGCTCCATACTCTATTGTTACTTTATTACAATTATCCCTCCCGCCGAATGCGAAGCATACTCCGGAGCATACGCACACTGTATCGTGGCCAGCCCCGTTTCGTATGTTCCGCCACGGGCTATGCGATAACTGTGCTCTAAGACATAAACGCCTTTGCCCAAATGGTCGAAGAAGAAATTGGTTGCGGCATCTTCCACTTCTGCATAATAACCGAGGCCATTACTCCAACGATAACCGGAAAGCGAGCCTATAGGTTCAAAGCAGGCACCCCGCTGGTCTTTCAACTGAACAAAATCCATAGTACGGTCCAAGCGGATAGTCAAACGGGCCACTATTTTATCACCGACGGATAATACGGTCCCTTCCGTAACCGGTTGCAAGGACTTGCTACCACCGGCCGATATACGCTCTACATAAAGTTTCTTCTCTACATTCAATTCACCCCCCTGCTGCTTTACATCAGATATGGGTGACAGATACTGGGCATAAACAGCTCCCCAGGCAATGCCTGCATCCCGTTTCTCTACGGTGACGGTTTTAGCTTTCAGCTCCGGACTTCCTTGAGCGAAGGTTTCCTTGACATAACCCAAACCCGGGATTATGGTCTTTGTAGGCGACAATGTTTCCAAAACTTTGTTACCTAACGTGATACGTACGTCTCCCCGACTTTCCAGCAGATTAGTACCTTGACAAAGCAATGCATAAACAGCATCAGCCGTTGCAACCGGAGAATTCCAACTGGTAGTCTGCTTCTGTTTCAGCAGCCAGAGTTTCATTTCCTCCACCAAAGCATCGTTGCCACCTGCCATACGCAGGGCTTCCATTACTTCCACATGGGCAGGGATGGGCAGCATACCCCAGTTATACGGATTTGCTTGGAAAGCAAAGTATGCACCCAGTTCATCCGTCTGTACCAGATGTTCCTTGAGGGAAGCGATGAATTCATTCGCCTCGGCTGTACGCCCTACTGCATTCAGGATGATGGCAGACTGCGCCTTGCTGCTCATGGTTCCATCTTTAAGATTGGCACCTACTTTTGATAGGAAATAGCGGTAAGCCGCTTGATTGTCTGCCGGCACTTGTTCGCCGCTAAGGGCTATCAGATACAGATATGTCATTGCCGATTCGGAGTTGGCAGTAATTCTGGCGCCATTTTTTTCGGCTTTACGGATATTGCGATACTCTTCCAAAGCCTGCCGATTCAAATAGCCGAAAGCTTTCTGCCGCATGGCGGCAACTTCTTCAGGCAGTTCATTTTTCGTCAGCAGAGGAAGACGAACAAGTAATTCTGTAATATAGCCAGTTATATAGCGGCTACCGGACATTCCCTTATACCAGCTCCATCCACCGTCTTCACCCTGCAATTCTTTCAATTTGGTAAAAGCGGAAAGATTGCGGTTATTCAGTTGGTTGATATCAAACAGCGTGGCAATACGTGCCTGCTGTTCGGCTTCAGTAGTAGCTTCCAGTACCCACGGAGACTCGCTGAGCAGGATATTCTTCACATCCTGATTCTTCTCCAACTGGCTGAGGAAGGTTTCTTTCGTGCCACCGGCAGCCTTCCAACTGTCAAATACAGTCTTAATGCGGGGCTGGCTGTTGGCAATGAAGCCTGCCAGACTATTGGCATACCAAGCTGTAGCCCAAGAAATGGCATTATCATTGGCAGGCAGGCTCAATGCCGGCAACGCTTGTACAGCATACCAAGCCGGATTCCCGGTAAATTCTACAGTCAGACGACGGTCTGTCGCTGTACGGCTATTACGGTTGAAAAGGCTGTCTAATGAGAACGTACGGGTCTCCTCGCCACGGATAGGCATAGCAAGCGTTTCCGTAATATACTCCTTATTACTTAATACGGGCAACAGATGCTGCTCGCCATCGCTAAACGTACCTCCATCGGCAACCATACGAATACCAAGCAAATCATAGCGGTCGGACACTTCGAAATGGAAGTTGACAGCAGTATTTCTTCCTGCTTCTACCAAGAATTTCTGACGTTGAGTAGCAATAACTTTCTCCGTCATAGGGTCGAACAGTGTGAATACTGCTGTTCCTTTCACCGCTTTACCCGTCAGATTGGCTATTGTTCCGGCTATCTGTGTTTTATCTCCAACGCGGACAAACCGAGGCATATTCGGAGTCAGCATAAACTCCTTGGCAGTTACAACGGAAGCATCCAATATCCCAGTCAGCATATCCTTAGTATGTGAGTAACCACGGAAATTCCAACGAGTCAAGCTCTGCGGCATCGTAAAAGAAAACGCAAGCTCCCCTTGTTCGTTTGTACGAAGTTGAGGATAAAAAAAGGCTGTTTCGGCAAAGTTGGTGCGAAGCCCCTCAATAGGTTGCAAGGCCTCGCCAACCGGTATCGTTTCCGATTCAAAAACAACATCTTCCACCGCGTCTTCCGCTACTTGTGCAGGAACATATTTCACTTCAACGGCATTCCCGGATTCTGCTTTGGAAGCAAGCATCGGCTGGTTGGCACCACGTATTCTAAGATTACCGGTCAAAGAGCTATTCCGGGTAGTCCCATACCCCACAACACTTACTTCTTCCAAAAGCGCATTGTCTTCTACCATCACTATCCGCATCCTTCCATCCATATAAGGAGAACAGAAGTAGTCAAACGACCACACCGGAACCCTCCAAGCCTTCAACGGGAAATAAACGGAGAAGTAATTGCTATTATAACGGCTCGCACCACGGAATGCCCCATACAGATTATCCGGATAGAAAACCCGTAGTATCTGGTTACTCTTATAAATCTTATCCAGTGAAGCGTCGTACATCGTAGCCAACATCTCAGCCGCAGCAGGCATACCTTGAGGCGTCTTTATGACGAGCTTCCACTCTTCTTCCTGTCCGGGACGCAAACGGTCACGGAACACTTCCCATTTCATGTCGAGAGCACGTTCCGGCTCCCGCTTCTTCAGTTCAACCTGATGACTGTACATCTCGCCAGCTTTCACAAAACTGAAAAGAATGGTGATTCCCTTGCCATATGCTTCCTTATAAGGGAATTCCATACGAATAATAGTATCATTCAACTGCAACACACGGCTTTCAATGCGTTTTCTGTCACAAAAGACATCCATCAGCACATATGCATCCCGATAAGAAGTCCCCAAAAGAAAAGCGGCAGGGTACTGTACATCAAATTCCTCATTTTCTTTATAATAAAAGAAATCTGTAAACGCAGCCGGACGCTTGTCACTCTTTGAAAAGAGCATGAAACTGTCACTGCCATATGCCCCGTTATTCTCTTCACGTCCCAAACTATCACGTACAGAAAGTTTCAAGCGATAGTTACCTGAAGGAAGCTTGTTCCAAGCCGAAAAATCCTGGAGCCGATTGGCTGTGAAGGTACCCTCCAATACAACATCATCCAAGGGTTCAGAACCTGCAATATTCCTTGCCCCATTTTGTTCTGCAAATGGATAAAGGCAATAGGAACCTTCAATGTGCTGAGGAATATTCATTACATTATTCACTCCAAAAGTGAAAAGCATACTATCTTCCTTACAAACATATTGAGGCAAGCGAATATCAAAGGAATAAGCCTTAGGACCTGCCAACAAGTTATACGAAGCGGATTGCGTTTCACCGGCCTCATCCGTCACCACCGCCTCCACATGATAAGTATACACACTCCCATACCCGTCTGTATCTACAGCCGGAGCTTCCAAAGTCAAGGGTATGGAAAAATCCCCGTTGGTATCCAATTGTATGGTGTCAGACAATAATGGTTTATCAGCATTGCTCCAATAACCAGGTCTCGGATTCCGGCGAGTCACCGTATATGCCAATGGCACATCCTGCACCATCATGCCATTGAAGGCCTTGACATTTCCTTTCAACACAACCTTGTCACCCAGCCGATAAGCTTCCGAAACCGGAGTGAAGGCAATCTCGAACGTAGGTCGCTTGTACTCCTCTACCCTAAAAGTGACGGTAGATTGAGTCTCTTTGGTTCGTATGCTGAACATGCCATTCAGGCAAGCTGCCGGAAGTACAAACTCCGTAGCAAAAGAGCCGAAATCATTGGTCCGCCCCTTCCTGGTGGCAAGTTCCTTGCGGTTGGCATCCAACAAGACAAGCTCATAATCAACTCCTTGTAGTACCTGGGCGCTATCACTATTCTGCTTGTAAGCTATCCCTTTTACATGAACGGTCTGCCCGGGACGATAAAGCGAACGGTCTGTCAGCAATGCCATCTGCCTCCAATCTGTATCCTTAATACCGTAATAAGGATGATTCATATAAACGTTCTGCGGCATCATGGCTGTGTCTCTGCCTTTACGCGCCACATAACTTCGGATTTCACTCTGCCAGGGTAATACAGCTTTCCCCCCGGCATCAGTCAGTACCTCTGCCATCGCTTTTCTATTCTTCTCATCATAAGAAGAGTAGAAACTCACCTTGGCACCAGCAATCGGCTGTCCACTACGGGCATCCAATGTAGCCACTTCCATACGGTTGTCACCCAAATCCAATGTCAGCACCTTGAAGCGGGTAGATACCAGAAATTTATCATCTGTACGGGCCGTTTCAGTATCAGGTACTATTTGAAGAATATAGACTCCCGTTTCCCGAGGAATCATGAACTTAAATACAGTGTCCGAGGCAAGATAAGGGACATCTTCAGGCAATTTATCCTTGCCTGGCAACGGCTTTAAGCCAAAATGCGTGGAAGAAAACTTCCGGGCATACTTTCTATAAGTATCTTTATTTATACCATGGTCCATCCAAGGTACTTCACTTAAAGTAGTGGTATATAAGTTGAGAGTAAAGCCCTCGACATTACGATAATGCAGCCTCATATTCACCGAATCGCCGGGATAACCGCTTTCATTCATAGTCAGAATGAGTTCAGGCTGTAAAATCTGTTCACGGATATTTTTCAACTCATTGATACGCTTATACGCAGGATAGCGCTTCAAGCCTTCTTCACAGACTTTTAGAGCCTCATCAGCGCGTTTCGGTTCCAAACGGCGCAGGTGGTTGGCTTTATGAATGTAAACCTCGGCACAAACCTCTCGTGAACCGTATTCCTTTATCAATTTATTCAAAACCTCAAGATATTCCCGATTAGCCTTTTCCTGACGCATTCGGAAAGTAGGATAAGGCTGCTGGCTGATACCACCGGTCAACTTCCAGTTCCAATAATCAAGAGAACAGAGCAACATAGCATCTTCCGAACCGGCACGACGGCGATAAGCATTCATCATATCCAGATAAATCCTTTCGATACGGGTCTGTACCAAAGAATCCACGCTGAAACCATCCAGCTGCCGATAAGCATCAACAGCACGGCTTACCAATAGATGGTACATATCGTGCCCATAGAACCGGCTACCGTCTTCCAACACCACAAAAGGCACATATTGTTCTGCAGATGTATTGAGCAAGCGGATGGAATCCTGCAAGGATGCACGGTTACACCTATCTATTTTATCCACAAACTGGCTGATACTCCACTCACGGATATCTTCTGGAACCTCGTCAACAGTCAGTAAAGTACGTGACAGCAAGACACGGCGATTCTTCCGCATCAAGTCAGCATATTCATATGCCAACAAAGAATGTAGAATAGCCTTGTTCACCGGATTCCTCTCCGATTGTGCCCAAGATTCCATATATTTCAGACTGGAGTAAAGGCTGTCCGGAGTCAGCCCCTCTTGATAAGTCTCCCTACAAATGTAGGCTTTCAACATTTGCGGAGCATTCTGCTCTTGCCGACCTTTCCGATAGATTTCATCAGCCAGTTTTATCACTGTTTGAGGCAGGCTTTTCTTTTGAGCCTGCTCCACCTGCTTCCACAACTTATCGTACGTCTGCGCATACAATGCCGAAGCCCCAAATGTAACCAGCAGCAACAATATGCTACAAATTCTTTGAATTACTCTCATAATTATTCGTTTGTTAGTCTTTGTATTAATAACAAAGGAAGTGAATAAAGTTCAAACAAATGTACTTTTGGACATAAAAAATCTTATTCTACTCCTACAAAAAAACAAGGGATATGTTTTGCAAACATATCCCTTGTGCTATACTTAAATGTTAGTGTACTCACATTTGGAGGCTATAATATCTCATTGCCTCCATCCAATTCTTACCAGCTGCGGTAAGAATGTGCTTAAATGAATTTGCAATCTTCTTTTTCATAATCTTAAAAAATTAAACTAATACCTGAAAACTAAAATTCAATACTTCACGAAAGGGGGGGGAATGCTTAAAGCATTACGTAACCCCAAATGTTCTTATCGGCTTCGCCGACATGCTTAAAAAAACTCTTTAACATTTTCATTTTGTTATCCTCCTAAAATCAATCTTGTTATCCTTAAAAAATCTACTAGTTTTCTATTGTTTTCATGTTTTACAACACAAAAATAGAGCCTTTGTTCAAGACAACAAGCAAAAAACGGATAGAAAACATGTTTTATAACACATTTCTTGACTTAGGTCAATTTTTAGGGAGAAAGTGCAAGGATATTGACATACCATTGTAATAAGTCTGGGACATTCTGGCAGAAAGAGGACAAACTGTCACAGACAAAAAAGGCAGGATACTTAATAAAGCACCCTGCCCCTATTCATTACATAAAGTATTCTCTACTTTTCAGGAGTCTGCTCCAATGTAGCCACCAAGAAATCATAGAACTTGGAAACAGTAGGAATTAACGCACGCTCGTCCGGTGAATGCGGAGAACGCAAAGTGGGACCGAAAGAAATCATATCGAGTCCTGGACAATTGGCACCAATAATACCGCATTCCAGACCTGCGTGAATAACCTTCACGGCAGGTTCCACACCAAACTGCTGCTTATAGGACAGCTTCATGGCATGCAGTATAGGAGAATCCACATTAGGCTGCCATCCGGAATAGCCACCACTCAATTCCACCTTCATACCTGCCATAGCGAAACAAGCTGTCAGGCTGTCTGCCAGGAAATCCTTCATCGTATCGCAAGAACTACGCGCCAAAATACGAACTTCGGCCTTACCGTCTGCAATGATTACGATAGCCAAATTGGAGGAAGTTTCTACAGTATCGGGAACAGTAGGAATCATACGCATCACACCATTCTGGCAAGCCATCAACACGTTAATCATATTATCCTGGATTTCTGAAGGAACAACGGCAGTGGGTAGAGTTACCTCTTCTATACTCAGGGTAATACCACTTTCAATCGGAGCATATTCGTCATTCAGTTGTGTCTCGTATTCCTTCATATAATCTTCCAAACCGTCCATATCCTCAGGATTGAACACCAATACCGCATGTGCTTCGCGGGGGATAGCATTACGCATATTACCACCTTCAAAACTTGCCAGCTGGGAGTCAAACTCAATCAGCAAATCATGTACGATGCGTGCCAGCAATTTATTGGCATTACCGCGCCCTTCATTGATTTCCAAACCGGAGTGACCGCCACGCAAACCTTTCAGCGTAATCTTACGAGCAATGAAATTGGCCATAGGCGTCTCCTCCTTATATTCCAAAGTAGCAGTAATATCAAGACCACCGGCACAGCCGATATAGAGTTCGCCTTCGTCCTCAGAATCAAGGTTCAGCAGAATTTCCCCTTGCATAGTTCCGGGTTTCAAACCGAATGCACCATACATTCCCGTTTCTTCATCCTTGGTTATCAGAGCTTCCAATGGGCCATGCTTCAAGTTATTATCTTCGAGCACCGCCATAATGGCAGCTACTCCCAAACCATTATCTGCTCCCAGCGTGGTTCCTTTGGCTTTCACCCAATCACCGTCAACATAGGTTTCAATGGGATCTGTTGTAAAATCGTGAATAGTATCGTTGTTCTTCTGAGGCACCATGTCCATATGCGCCTGAAGGATGATGCCTTTGCGGTTTTCCATACCCGGAGTGGCAGGCTTACGAATAATAACATTGCCGACCCCGTCGGCAAATGATTCCAACCCCAAGCCTTTTCCAAAATCAATAAGGAATTTGGTAATCTTCTCCATATGTCCTGACGGACGGGGAATCTGGGTCAGTGAATAAAAGTGCTTCCATACATTCTGTGGAGCTAACTGTAAGATTGTACTCATAATTCTAAAAAGTTAGTTTTCGCAAATATAACGGTTTATTCTCGGAAAGTACAATAAACCGGGATTTTTCTAAAGTACTAAATCATCAGCTATCTTAAACATGGCTTTTACATCTTCACATATTGCGATAGAACATCTGCACCTAATATAGCTACCATATTTAGGAATTTCTCCCACTTCTATATCCAAGCAACAATATCGTTTAAAGAAACCAATCTTCCAACAACCTTTAGGTTTCAGTACTTATAAGGAAGTACTGAAGTACTTGCAAAGAAGTATTACAGTACTTTTAAAGGAGTACTCTCTATAAGTACTGTCTCTGTCCTCTAACACAAGAAGTGACAATATAGGAACCCACCACAAGAAACGTCTATTTCTTTGCCCTATTCGCCAACGCCAGGTGCAACGACCCGTAGATGCCCAACACTATCACCAGCAACGTCTGTATGCCATGCACTATCAGAGCAAATATACCCGCATCCGTAGCATTTACCCCATAAAGCATCATCATAGTGATGACAGCAAAGTGCCAGGGTCCTGCCCCGTTGGGCGTGGGAACAATGACTGCAAACGTTCCGCCGACAAACATCACCAGTCCGGCAAGGAAACTAAGGTGCTCCGTAAACTGGAAGCAATAGAAAGTTATATAGAAATGATAGAAATAGCATAGCCAAATAAGTAAAGTGTAAAGAACAAACAAAGGCACATTCTTCACATTCTTAAGCGACATCACACCTTCCCATATATTCAAGACTACTCCCTTTACCTTTTCAAAAAAAGAAAGCATACGCAACAGAAAATAGAGAAGTACCAAAACACCAATAATAGAAAAAAAAGCCACATAAAACCAAGGGGAAGTCACAAGATGCACCAGCGAAGGAATCTTGGTGCCCGTCTCCTCAAAAAAACGGAAAAAAACGGGCATCTGCACCAAAAAAGTAATCCCCGTAATCAGCAGAATGCAAAGCGTATCTACCAACCGCTCTGTCACCACCGTCCCCAAGGACTTCGCAAAGGAAACATTATCATATTTGGCAAGTACTCCACAACGTGAAACCTCTCCCACACGGGGCAGTACCAGATTGGTGGCATAAGATACGAAAATGGCATCGACGCAATCGCTTGTTTTGGGATGAGCATCCAGTGGCTCCAAAGTCTGCTTCCAACGCCAGCCTCGTAACACATGGCTCATCACACCGAAGAACAAGGACAACAACATCCACCACCAGTTCGTCTGATGAAGGAGAACTTCTTCTGCCTTTGAAAAGTCAAAATCACGATATACCCAATAGAGGATAAAACCACCTAATAAAATGGGTAAGATGATTTTCAATGTCTTTTTTAGCAGCTTATTCATACGATATTCCCAAATTCTTCATTCTTCATTCTTCATTCTTCATTGAAAAGAACTACCTTTGCTCCGTGTAAAGATAGGTTGTAGTTCGCATTACAGCCTGCATTTACGGAGCAAAAGTAATGATTTAGTTGATACATGAGAGTAGTTAAACCTAAAAAGTTTCTCGGGCAGCACTTCCTGAAAGACCTGAAAGTGGCACAAGACATCGCCGACACGGTAGATGTCTGTCCCGAAATTCCCATCCTCGAAGTTGGTCCGGGAATGGGGGTACTGACCCAGTTTCTTCTGCCCAAAGAGCGCAACGTCAAAGTAGTAGAACTGGACTACGAGTCAGTGGCCTACCTACGGGAAGCCTATCCGCAACTGGAAGACAACATCATTGAGGACGACTTCCTCAAAATGAACCTGCAACGGTTGTTTGGCGGACAAGCTTTTGTATTGACGGGAAACTATCCTTATAATATCTCCAGCCAGATATTCTTCAAAATGCTGGAATATAAGGACCTGATTCCCTGCTGTACGGGTATGATACAAAAGGAAGTAGCCGAGCGCATAGCAGCCGGACCGGGCAGCAAGACATACGGAATCCTAAGCGTACTGATACAAGCATGGTACAAAGTGGAGTACTTGTTTACGGTACACGAACATGTCTTCAACCCACCCCCAAAAGTTAAAAGTGCCGTCATCCGCATGATGCGCAATGAAACGCACGATTTAGGATGCGATGAGAAATTGTTCAAGCAAGTAGTGAAAACCACGTTCAATCAACGACGCAAGACTCTACGGAACTCCATAAAGCCGATACTCGGCAAAGACTGTCCACTGACGGAGGACGTATTATTTAATAAACGCCCGGAACAACTGTCCGTAAAGGAATTTATTCAGCTGACCAACCAAGTGGAGCAGGCATTGAAAACGATTAATGATTAGTGATCAAACACGAACAATCATGGAAATAGACGAAGAATACATAGACAAAGTCAAAAGCCTGATAGAACAGAAAGACGCGGAAAACGTCAAAACACTTTTGACAGACCTTCACCCGGCGGATATTGCAGAACTGTGCAATGACCTCGGCTTGGAGGAAGCCCGCTTCGTTTACCGCCTCCTTGACAACGAAACGGCAGCGGACGTACTGGTTGAAATGGACGAAGACATCCGGAAAGAATTCCTGGAACTTCTTCCTTCGGAGACCATTGCCAAGCGTTTCGTGGATTATATGGACACGGACGATGCCGTAGACCTGATGCGCGAACTTGATGAAGACAAGCAGGAGGAAGTACTTTCGCACATCGAAGATATAGAACAAGCCGGTGACATCGTTGACCTGCTGAAATACGATGAAGACACTGCCGGTGGTTTGATGGGTACGGAAATGGTGACTGTCAATGAAAACTGGAGTATGCCGGAGTGTCTGAAGGAAATGCGCCTGCAAGCTGAAAAGCTGGATGAAATTTACTACGTATACGTCATCGACGACGAAGACCGTCTGCAAGGGGTATTCCCATTAAAGAAAATGATAACTTCCCCTTCTGTCTCCAAGGTAAAGCATGTGATGCGGAAAGATCCTATCTCCGTCCATGTAGATACCCCCATTGACGAAGTGGTACAAATCATCGAAAAGTATGACTTGGTGGCAGCTCCTGTTGTAGACAGCATCGGGCGTCTGGTAGGCCAGATTACCGTAGACGACGTCATGGACGAAGTCCGCGAACAGTCGGAACGTGATTACCAGTTGGCATCCGGTTTGTCCCAAGATGTAGAAACGGACGATAATGTCATGCGCCAAACTTCCGCCCGTCTTCCATGGTTACTTATCGGTATGCTAGGCGGTATAGGCAACTCCATGATATTGGGTAACTTCGACACGACTTTCGCCGCCCATCCGGAAATGGCCCTTTATATTCCGTTGATTGGCGGTACGGGGGGAAACGTGGGAACCCAGTCGTCTGCCATCATCGTACAAGGCCTTGCCAACAGCTCACTGGATGCCAAAGACACCTTCAAGCAGGTAGCCAAGGAAGCAGTAGTGGCGGTCATCAATGCCACCATCATTTCCCTGCTGGTATACATCTATAATTTTATCCGGTTCGGAGCTACGGCTACGGTCACTTATTCCGTCTCCATCAGCCTCTTTGCAGTCGTCATGTTCGCCTCTATTTTCGGAACGCTGGTCCCCATGACTTTAGAGAAGCTGAAGGTTGACCCGGCCATTGCCACCGGCCCGTTTATCTCCATCACCAATGACATTATAGGCATGATGCTGTACATGGGTATCACTGTCTTACTGTCATAAAAACAAGAAAATAGAAAAAAATCAAGGCAAATTGTATGAAGTAATCATTTTATTTCATTAATTTGTAGCCTAATGTAACCCGAACGGGAGGAACCCGTTTCTAAAAAAGTAAATACAATGACGGACACTCATGACACTAATCTCCCCGAAAAGCCGGTGGAATTAGAAGAAGAAAAGAAGACAGCAGAGGTTTCTGAACCGGCAACAACAGAAACTCCCGCTGAAGAAATCGTTTCGGAAAAGCCGGTAGAGCCAGTTCAGAAGCTCACGAAAGAGGAAATACTTGCCAAACTCAAAGAGGTGGTTGCAGACGTGGAGAACGTGGCAAAACCTGAAATAGACGGTTTGAAGCAATCTTTCTACAAGCTGCACAATGCTGAGCAGGATGCGGCCAGAAAACTGTTCATTGAAAACGGAGGCGCCGCGGAGAACTTTGTTCCACAAACAGACTGTGTGGAGGAAGAGTTCAAGAATATCATGTCCGTCATCAAAGAAAAAAGAAGTGCACTCACAGCCGAACTGGAGAAGCAAAAGGAAATGAACCTGCAGGTAAAGCTTTCCATCATCGAAGAGCTGAAGGAGCTGGTTGAATCTCCAGATGACGCCAACAAGAGCTATACGGAGTTCAAGAAACTACAGCAGCAATGGAACGAAGTTAAACTCGTTCCGCAAGCTAAGGTCAACGAGCTTTGGAAAAACTACCAATTGTATGTTGAGAAATTCTATGACCTTCTGAAACTGAACAATGAATTCCGCGAATACGATTTCAAGAAGAATTTGGAAATCAAGACACATCTCTGTGAAGCTGCCGAAAAGCTGGCGGATGAAGCGGATGTAGTTTCAGCTTTCCATCAGTTACAGAAGCTACATCAAGAATTTCGTGATACAGGGCCGGTAGCCAAGGAACTACGCGACGAAATCTGGGCACGTTTCAAAGCTGCCTCTACAACCGTAAACCGACGTCACCAGCAACATTTCGAAGCGTTGAAGGAAGTGGAACAACACAATCTTGACCAAAAGACCGTAATTTGCGAAATCATAGAAGCCATCGACTACAAAGAACTGACAAACTTTGCTTCTTGGGAGAGCAAAACGCAAGAAGTCATCGCACTTCAAAACAAATGGAAGACCATCGGTTTCGCTCCGCAAAAAATGAACGTGAAGATTTTCGAACGTTTCCGCAAAGCGTGCGACGAGTTCTTCCGTAAAAAGGGAGAGTTCTTCAAGAGCCTGAAGGAAGGTATGAACGAAAACTTGGAAAAGAAGCGCGCCTTGTGCGAAAAAGCAGAAGCTCTGAAGGACAGTACCGACTGGAAAGCAACCGCCGATGAACTGACCAAACTTCAGAAAGAATGGAAAACCATTGGTCCGGTAGCAAAGAAATATTCGGATGCCGTATGGAAACGTTTCATCTCCGCTTGTGACTACTTCTTCGAACAAAAGAACAAAGCCACTTCTTCACAGCGCAGCGTAGAGCAGGAAAATCTGGAAAAGAAAAAAGCCATCATCGAAAAACTGAATGCTATCGATGACCAAATGGATACGGAGGAAGCTACCCAACTGGTACGCGACCTCATGAAAGAATGGAACGGCATAGGACATGTACCTTTCAAAGAGAAAGACCGAATCTATAAGCAATACCACAGCCAGGTAGACAAATTGTTTGAACACTTCAACATCAGCGTCTCCAACAAGAAGCTAAGCAACTTCAAGTCGACTATCAGCTCCATTCAGGAAGGTAGTCCACAAGCCCTTTACCGGGAACGTGAGAAGCTGGTACGTGCCTTCGACAATATGAAGAACGAGCTCCAGACATATGAAAACAATCTCGGCTTCCTGACCACTTCTTCCAAGAAGGGAAATAGTCTGCTGACAGAAATCAACCGCAAGGTGGAAAAGCTGAAAGCAGACATCGAGCTTGTGAAAGAAAAGATAAAAGTGGTGGACGAGAACATCAAAAACCAAGGATAACGTAACAAGATAAGACTTAATAAAAAAGGAACCCGCCCCTACAGCTATGCAGCCGTGGGAGCGGGCCTATTTTTATACCCCTTATCAATGATGGAACAGACGGATACCCGTGAACGACATGGCAATGCCATATTTATCGCAAGTTTCAATCACATGGTCATCGCGTACAGAACCACCCGCTTGGGCAATGTAATCTACTCCACTCTTATGGGCACGCTCAATATTGTCTCCAAAAGGGAAGAATGCATCCGAACCCAAAGAAACACCTTTCAATGTATCCAACCAAGCCCGTTTTTCTTCACGGGTCAGCACTTCAGGTTTCTCCGTAAAGAACTGCTGCCAAACACCGTCAGCCAGCACATCGTCATGGTCTTCACTGATATAGACATCAATCGTATTATCACGGTCGGCACGGCGGATTTTCTCTACCCATGGCAAATTCAACACCTTCGGATGCTGGCGTAAATACCAAATGTCGGCCTTGTTGCCCGCCAAGCGAGTACAGTGGATACGGCTCTGCTGGCCGGCACCAATACCGATAGCCTGACCGTCCTTCACATAGCATACAGAATTCGACTGCGTATATTTCAAAGTGATAAGGGCTATCATCAAATCACGTTTCGCTGCTTCCGGGAAATTCTTATTCCGAGTAGGAATATTCGCAAAGAGTTCATCTCCATTCAGCTTTATCTCATTACGTCCCTGCTCAAACGTGATACCAAAGACATCCTTATGTTCAATCGGGGCAGGCTTATAGCCGGGACTTATCTGAATCACATTGTAAGTTCCTTTACGCTTTTCCCTCAAGATAGCCAGTGCTTCGTCCGTATACCCCGGAGCAATAACGCCATCCGAGACCTCGCGGTTAATAAAACGTGCAGTAGCCTCGTCGCACACATCACTCAAAGCGATAAAGTCACCATAGGAAGACATACGGTCGGCACCGCGGGCACGCACATATGCGCAAGCAAGCGGAGAGAGCGGAAGATTATCCACAAAATAAATCTTCTTCATTGTCTCGTTGAGTTCCAAGCCGATGGCGGCACCCGCCGGACTGACGTGTTTGAATGAAGTTGCAGCAGGCATACCGGTCGCCTCTTTCAGTTCCTTTACCAACTGCCATCCATTCAAGGCATCCATAAAATTAATATACCCCGGACGTCCATTCAAAACCTCAATAGGTAACTCCCCCTCCTGCATGAAAATGCGAGCCGGCTTCTGGTTAGGGTTACAGCCGTACTTCAGTGCTAATTCTTTTGCCATAAAATTCTGCTTTAATGTTGAAATGCTACAAATTTACAGAATATTTCCGGCTTACAGAAGCCTTGTCACTGAATTTGCCACCGAATGCCTACACTGAAATTTTCGTACATGGTCGAAAAGCAACAAAAAACCACTAAAACTTGCGATTTTAGTGGTTTTTTGACTTAAATAAGGTAAGTTCGTTGGGCTACCTGGATTCGAACCAGGAATGACAGGACCAGAATCTGTAGTGTTACCATTACACCATAGCCCAATTGTTATTATTTCCGTTTTGCGGTTGCAAAGATACAAAGATTTCTATAAATCAAAACAAAAACGAGTATTTTTTTCGCAAAAAACTGATAAGATACCGTAATCCAAAGGATTATATAACTAAAAAAAATCAAAAATTGAAAGAGTTTTCCTCTTTTGCGTGTTTGATATGAGAAATCAACGTATATTTGTCAACTGTTTTAATATAATAATGTATAATGAACGAAACGAAGAAACTGATTCAACAGATAACAGAAGGTATTCAAGATAAAAAAGGAAAAAAAATCGTCATCGCAGATCTGACAAAAATCGACGATACAATATGCAATTATTTCGTCATCTGCCAAGGAAACTCTCCCAGCCAAGTGACAGCCATTGTAGAATCCATCAGGGACTTCACACGCAAGGGTGCCGATACCAAGCCCTTTGCCGTAGACGGGCTGCGCAATGCCGAATGGGTAGCTATGGACTACTCGGACATATTGGTGCATGTCTTCCTGCCTGAAACAAGGGAATTCTACAATCTGGAGCACCTATGGGCAGACGCCAAATTAACTCAAATTCCTGACCTCGATTAATCAAAACGTATGGACAATAATACCAACAAGAAACCCAATAAAGTGAATATGCCCAAGTTCAACCTGAACTGGCTGTATATGATTATAGCGATGATGTTGCTGGGGTTGTACCTGACCAATGAAAGTGGTACGGCAACTAAAAACATCTCTTATGATGAATTCCAGCAATATGTACGAGACGGTTATATAAGCAAAGTCATCGGCTACGACGACAATTCCGTCGAAGCATACGTCAAACCCCAGCACGTAGGAAACGTATTTCGTCAGGACTCCAGCCGCGTAGGCAAGAATCCGCTTATTACGACCGAGGCCCCCTCACGCGAGAGCCTAGGTAATTTCCTGCAAAAGGAAAGAGACGACGCCCACTTTGACGGCTCCATTAACTACGAAAAAAAGCGGAACTACTTCGGTGCCATTTTGTGGCAGATTCTCCCCTTTGCATTCCTTATCGGTTTCTGGATTTTCATGTCCCGCCGCATGAGCGGTGGTGGAGGCATGGGCGGAGGTGGAGGCATCTTCAGCGTAGGAAAGTCCAAGGCCCAATTGTTTGAAAAAGGTTCCCCCATCAAGATTACATTCAAGGATGTGGCAGGACTTGCTGAAGCCAAGCAAGAGGTAGAAGAAATTGTCGAGTTCTTGAAAGAGCCCCAGAAATATACCGATTTGGGAGGTAAGATACCCAAGGGCGCCTTGCTGGTAGGCCCTCCGGGAACCGGAAAGACCCTGCTTGCAAAGGCCGTGGCCGGAGAAGCCAACGTACCTTTCTTCTCTTTGGCAGGTTCCGACTTTGTGGAAATGTTTGTCGGCGTGGGAGCTTCCCGTGTCCGCGATTTGTTCCGCCAAGCAAAGGAAAAAGCACCTTGTATCGTGTTCATCGACGAGATTGACGCTGTAGGGCGTGCCCGTGCCAAAGCAGCCGCTATGGGTGGCAACGACGAGCGCGAGAACACATTGAACCAGTTACTGACCGAGATGGACGGTTTCGGCTCCAACAGTGGTGTTATCATCTTAGCCGCCACCAACCGTGTGGATGTTTTGGATAAGGCATTGCTGCGCGCCGGACGTTTTGACCGCCAGATACATGTAGACCTACCCGACCTTAATGAGCGTAAGGAAGTATTCGGTGTACACCTGCGCCCCATCAAGATAGACAATAGTGTGGATGTAGACCTTCTGGCACGCCAGACTCCCGGATTCTCGGGGGCAGACATTGCCAATGTATGTAACGAAGCAGCTTTGATAGCCGCCCGCCACGGCAAAAAGTTTGTCGGAAAGCAAGACTTCCTGGACGCTGTAGACCGCATTGTGGGTGGGTTGGAAAAGAAAACCAAAATCACTACCGAGGCCGAACGCCGTTCCATTGCCATACACGAAGCCGGCCATGCCAGTATCTCCTGGTTACTGGAATACGCCAATCCGCTGATTAAAGTAACCATTGTACCCCGTGGACGCGCTTTGGGCGCGGCTTGGTATCTGCCGGAAGAACGGCAAATCACCACTAAGGAACAGATGCTCGATGAGATGTGTGCCACCTTGGGAGGACGTGCTGCCGAAGACCTATTCTTAGGTAGAATATCCACCGGAGCCATGAATGACTTGGAACGCGTGACCAAGCAGGCGTACGGTATGATTGCCTATCTGGGTATGAGCGAAAAACTCCCCAACCTCTGTTACTATAATAATGAGGAATATTCCTTCAACCGCCCGTATAGCGAAAAGACTGCGGAACTGATTGACGAAGAAGTGAAGCAGATGGTCAACGAACAGTACGAACGTGCCAAGAAAATATTGTCCGAAAACCAAGAAGGGCACAACCGGCTGGCACAACTGCTGATTGACAAAGAAGTAATCTTTGCCGAAGACGTTGAACACATCTTTGGGAAACGTCCATGGGCTTCCCGCTCGGAGGAAATCAGTGCAAACAAGACTGCTGCCGAGCTGAAAAAAGCGGAGCAAGAAGAAGAGCAAAAAGCCATAGAAGCAGAAAAGGAAGTCAAGGAAGAAGAAGAAAAGCATGAAAAATAACTTTATCCAACGTGCCGTTACCGGCGTGTTATTCGTCATAGTATTGGTGGGCTGTATTATTTACAGCCCCCTTTCGTTCGGTATACTGTTCACCATTATCAGCGCACTGAGCGTACATGAGTTTGCCCAATTAGTCAGCAAAAGCGGCGAAGTAAGCATTAACAAGACCATCACTGCATTGGGGGGAGCCTACCTTTTCCTTGCATTAATGAGTTTCTGTACCCAGCAGTCTGTAGGAGCACGGGTATTCCTTCCTTATTTGGGACTATTGCTCTACATGATGATTACGGAACTTTACCTCAAGAAAAAGAATCCGACGGGTAACTGGGCCTACTCCATGCTAAGCCAATTGTACGTGGCACTCCCCTTTGCCCTGCTGAACGTACTTGCTTTTCAGAATTCCCCGGAAACGGGCAGTGTGACCTACAACCCTATTCTACCGCTTTCCATTTTCGTATTTATCTGGTTGAGCGATACAGGTGCCTATTGCGTAGGTTCGCTGATAGGCAAACACCGTCTGTTCGAACGCATCTCACCTAAAAAATCCTGGGAGGGCAGCATCGGCGGCGGAATATTCTCCATCGCTTCCTCTCTTGGCTTTGCACATTTCTTTCCTTTTATGCCAGGATGGCAATGGGTAGGTCTGGCAATCGTTGTCGTCATTTTCGGCACTTGGGGCGATCTGACCGAATCACTCATGAAACGCCAATTGGGCATCAAGGATTCCGGTAACATTCTGCCGGGGCATGGAGGGATGCTCGACCGTTTCGACAGTGCACTGATGGCAATTCCTGCAGCAGTTGTTTATCTATATGCCTTGACGATGTTCTAACGACGACTCACATGACCAAACTTACATAAAACAAATATAAAAAGAGCACCCGGGCAAGATGAATAACATCAAAATCCCGGGTGCTCTTTCTAACTATATACTCTCGCAAACTCTTTCTTACTTCAACTGCATATTGGACAAATCCACATTAGTAGTCAGCTTTTCATTACTCCCCGCAGTTTTCAAATCAAAGGTTACTTCCACCTCTCCATTCTCTTCTGAATTGAGTTTCAACTTGATGCCTTTGGTTTCAGAAGGGATGTCCAGACTGTTCAAGTTATAGGAGACAGCACCAGGACTACGACGTCCCGTCAGGTCATCATAGTCGTTATAGCGGAGTTCCAAATGGACGTATCCATCTTCGCCATACAAAGTATCATCTTCTTGCGGACGCACCAGGCTGATACGGTGTTTATTATCAGTCGAAGATGGCAGGTTCTGCATGAAAAAAATGTTCATATAGCCACCACTGATGGTAATATCACCTTTATATATACGCACGGGGTCATTACCGAATTCCTCTTCGGTTTCGGGAATCAGCATCTCCACCTCTTTCGTCAAGACGTTCTGCAGACGCAGCAGCTTCACAGCATGGTCATATCCTGCATAGTTGTCCCACAAAGGATTGAACACGGTAATCACACGCTGCCCATCCACAGCATCATACCACCCAATGTCCGTATTTACCGGCCAGAGTGTCCCCCAGACATCGCAGTTTAAATAAAAGGCATTTCCCGTAACACGCACAGTAGCCCACAAAGGCGGGGTAAAATTACCCAAAGAATATCCGTCGTTATCATCACATGATTGCAAAGCGGGCATCACTGCCAAACATATTGCCATAAATAACCAATGTAGCTTTTTCATAATCAAAGTTCTTTTCATTTGTTTCTGTATAGAAAATACAAAAGCCGGGCATTTACTGCACCGGCTTTCCCCATTTTAACAAATTCTTAATTTTTCGACTATTCCTCCCTGCTCCTCCTCAACAATGCCACCATCTTGCGGGCAGCATGTTTGGGTGCCCCTGCCTCTCCCAGACGGGATGCCATATACTCATATCCCTCGAGCATCTGACGGCGGTATTCCTTATCGTACAAAATGCGGTTCAGCTCCGAGCGTACCTGCTCTACCGTCATGGTATCTGCAACCAGCTCTTTCACCACCTCCCGGTTGGCTATGAGATTGACCAGGGAAATGTACTTCACTTTCAGTACATGCCGTTTCAGGAAAGCGATAACCTTCCCTATCGGAGTATGGTAGCACACCGCTTGCGGCACACGGAACAGAGCAGTTTCCAGCGTTGCTGTCCCCGAAGTGACCAGTGCAGCCTCTGCCTGCCTCAACAAAGGAAATGTCTTGTTGAAGATAATCTTCACGTCCGCCCCACCCACATAACGTTTGTAATACTCGGGAGAAATGCCCGGAGCACCGGCCAGCACCAGTTGATAATCGGGAAAAGAAGCTGCCGCACGAAGCATGTCGGGCAGATTGTCCTTGATTTCCTGCTTGCGGCTACCGGCCAGCAGAGCAATGACGGGTTTGGCCGAAAGTCCGTTTGCCCGGACAAAGTCGTCGAATGTCTCTGAGCTGGAAGCAAGAAAAGCCGTCACTTCATCCACTGTCGGATTGCCGACATAATGTATCGGATACCGGTGCTTCCCTTCAAAAAACTCCACCTCGAACGGTAGGATGGAGAACAGCTCATCCACATCCCGTTTAATATTCTTGATGCGGTATTCCTTCCATGCCCAAATCTTGGGAGAAATATAATAAAAGACAGGAATCCTTGTGTTGGCATGGACAAACTTGGCTATATCCAGGTTAAAGCCCGGATAGTCCACCAAAATCAGCACATCCGGCTGCCACGCAACAATATCCTCCTTGCAGCGCTTCATATTGGCAAAGATGGTGCGCAGATGCAGCAATACGGGAATGAACCCCATATACGCCAACTCTTTGTAATGCTTCACCATCACACCGCCCACTGCAGCCATGAGGTCGCCTCCGAAGAAACGGAACTCCGCTTGCGAGTCCTCCTCCTTCAATGCAGCCATCAGATGGGAGGCATGCAGGTCGCCGGAAGCTTCACCGACAATCAAGTAATACTTCATATCAATTGATAATTGTCAATTAATTCAGAACCATGCTTTCAGTTCATCAATCAAGCCGTATGCCGTTGCATCCACCGTGGTCGGGGTGATTGCCACATAACCGTTATCAAGCGCCCAATGGTCATTCTTCTCATTTTCGGCATCGTTGTTCTCAAACTCGCCGGTCAGCCAGTAGTAATGGGCATCTCCTCTATGGGCAAAGTTTTCCCATTCATTGGTCCATTGCCCCTTGGTTTGTTCGCAAATCTTCACGCCCTTCAGTTCTTTGGCATCAGGAAAATTGACATTGAGGCACGTCAACGGAGGAAGCCCTTTCTCCAATACCAGCCGGGCTATCTCGCGGATGTAAGGACCTGCGGGCTCAAAATCAGCGTTCGGCTCATGGTTGCAAAGGGAGAATCCGATGGAAGGCACTCCTTTCAGGCATCCCTCTATCACAACGCCCATCGTACCGGAATAATGCAGGTTTACAGAAGAATTGTCGCCGTGGTTGATGCCGCCTACCACCAAGTCGGGCTTGCGGTCGAGCACCGTATGAAAAGCCAGCTTCACACAATCGGTCGGCGTACCGGAACACTTGTATACCGTCAGCCCAACATCCTTACGGACCAACTGGTAGTGGATAGGTTCCGTTACAGTCAGCGCACACGCACTTCCAGAGCGGGGTGCATCCGGCGCCATTACCACAATCTCGCCCAGCGGACGGAGGAATTTGATTAACTCGCTAATACCTTTCGCAATGATGCCGTCATCATTGGAAATCAATATCAAAGGTCTCTGATTTTCCATAACTTTCTTTTTTATTATCGTGCAAAAGTAGCTAAAAAGGCTTTAAACAGAATACTACAAAGATAATAATTCTTTTGTATTCAAAGATATTTTCAGAAAAGGCTAACTTTGTACCGACAATAATTGGAATATAATCATTCATAAAATCCATGCTATAATGAACACTTTTTGCCATTCTACCATTGCTGCACGCATCGAGACGGCAGCTGCCGCAATTATTCTGTTTCTAACAACCCTGACAAGCTGTGGCAGGAGCAGTTCTCCCGAGCCACTTGACCAATGGAATGACGGGACATCTACGCTTCACACGGCAGACCCGGTCATTGCAGAAGGCCGGAAGCTCTTCAACGACAAAGAATACCAAAATTTCCGACTCACCGGAGAAGCCCTCACACAACCCGGCTCCGAAGCAGGCCTCCTCTTTCATACGGACGGCGAGTCCGGTTATGAAGTGATATTCCGTAACGGAGACATCGACGGCACACGCAAGAGCGGCTCACTCGCCTCGGTGCGCAACCTCTATCGCTCACTCGCAAAAGATGGAGAATGGTTTGACTTCGAGATAACCGTACGCGGACAAAACATCATTGTCTGCATTAACGGAACCGAAGTTGTCTGCTATACCGAACCCGAACATCCATATCGCACAGAGGAGCACGCCCGGCAACTGCTGAGTCAAGGTTCCATTGCCCTGCAAGGCATACACGGCGAAGTGTCATTCCGGAATCTCGCCATCGAACGGCTTGCCAAGGAAGCACGCAACGAAGCCGACACACTTGCTCCGGTAGACGAGCGCACGGATGAGATAATCAGGCTACAGCAGCACGATTTCCCAGTTATAGACTATCACGTTCACTTGAAAGGAGGGCTGACGAAGGAAATGGCACACGCCATGTCCATGAATTACGGTATCAACTATGGTGTCGCCCCCAATGCTGGAGAAGGAGGCGTAGGACGTATGCTGGCCGATGACAAAGAAGTGTACGACTATTTTAATGAAGTAAAAGGGATGCCATTCCTGTGCGGTGTACAAGGTGAGGGACGCAAATGGACGGCAACTTTCTCGCAGGAAGCCTTGGGGATTTTCGATTACCTGTTTACCGACGCCATGACCATCATAGACCACAAGGGACGTAATTCGCGCATCTACCGGGCCGAAGAAGCACTCTTTGATGACATTACGCTTGAACAGTATATGGACCACCTTGTCGACCAAACAGTCCTGATTCTGACCAACGAGCCTGCCGACATTTATGCCAACCCTACCTTCTTGCCCGATACTATGGCGCATGATTACGACAAGTACTGGACGGACGGACGCATTGAACGCGTATTGGATGTATTGCAACAACATGGAATCGCTCTGGAAATCAATGCACGCTACCGGATTCCCAGTTTCGAGATTATCCGTCGCGCCAAAGCACGTGGAATCAAATTCACATTCGGTACAAACAATGTCGATGCCGACTTCGGACGACTGGAATACTGCGCCGAAGCCATCAAGCAATGTGGCCTCACAGCCGACGATATATGGTTCCCGTCGATGAGCACACGCCGCTCCCGCCCCATTGTCATATACAACCGATTCGAGTAGCAGGGAACAACCGCTGTCATCTTCACCAACAGAAACGATACACCTATGGAGATTCTTCTCATCATCTTGGGCATCCTCTGCCTGATTGTCGGATTGGCAGGCTGCATCCTGCCTATGATTCCGGGACCGCCCGTAGCCTATGCAGGCTTGTTGCTTCTACATTTCACGGACAAGGCGCAGTTTTCCACCACGCAGTTACTTTTATGGCTGGCAGCAGTCGTCCTTGTACAGATACTGGATTATTTCGTCCCGATGCTGGGCAGCAAATACAGCGGAGGCAGTCGGTGGGGAACGCGCGGCTGCCTCATAGGCACCATCGTAGGGTTGTTCTTCATGCCTTGGGGCATCATCCTCGGCCCCTTTCTCGGAGCCTTTGCCGGCGAACTGATGGGAGGCAGCAAGACAGACCAGGCCTTGAAATCGGGGCTGGGCTCGCTGCTTGGATTCTTGCTGGGCACAGTAGTGAAATGTGTGATGAGTGCGTACTTCTGCTGGGAGTTCGTCAAAGCCTTGGTCTGACACCAGCTCCTCTCCTTCTGCCCGGGAACAACTTATCCCCCGACCATCTTCCACACGGTAGTCCATCTGCATGAGATGTACATCTCGAGCAACATGAGATGCACGTTTCAAACAACACGAGATGTACATCTCATGCAAGTAGAGAGAATAGTCCAAGCCAATGTCTTCCATTGGTTTACAAATCTTAATCTTCTGCAAGCGAGACAAAAAATCAGCTTCATTTCAAGATAAATACGTATATTTGCCCACTAAACAGAGAAAGAACGCTTTACGCGCAATTTACAAGAAGAAAAACAGCGGTAAACGTCTGTGAGTTATTAACAAAACAGCCGACTTATCAACCGTTTTTGCAATCTTTCTCCAAATTTGTAGGCGCTATCCGGAATTATCACTTATTTCGCTGCCAATAAATATTGAGATTATGGGAAAAATAATTGCTATGGCTAACCAAAAGGGTGGTGTAGGCAAGACTACGACGACAATCAACCTCGCAGCCTCACTCGCCACGCTTGAAAAGAAAGTGCTCGTTGTAGATGCCGACCCGCAGGCCAATGCCTCCTCAGGATTGGGTGTGGACATCAAGCAGTCGGAATGTACTATCTACGAGTGCATTATTGACCGTGCAGACGTACGCGAGGCCCTTCATGACACGGAGATAGACACACTGAAGGTAATCTCCTCCCACATCAATCTGGTAGGTGCCGAAATAGAGATGCTCAATCTGAAAAACCGCGAAAAGATACTGAAAGAAGTACTCGCTCCGCTGAAGAATGAGTTTGATTATATCTTGATAGACTGTTCCCCGTCTTTGGGTCTGATTACGGTCAACGCACTGACTGCCGCCGATTCGGTAATCATCCCCGTACAAGCGGAATATTTTGCACTGGAAGGCATCAGCAAATTGCTGAATACCATTAAAATCATCAAGTCCAAGCTGAACCCTGCCCTCGAAATCGAAGGCTTCCTGCTGACGATGTACGACTCGCGCCTGCGCCAGGCCAACCAGATTTACGATGAAGTGAAACGCCACTTCCAGGAATTGGTATTCAACACCGTCATCCAGCGCAATGTGAAACTGAGCGAAGCTCCCAGCTACGGCCTGCCCACCATTCTCTATGACGCAGACTCAACCGGAGCCAAAAACCACATGGCACTTGCCAAGGAATTGATAAGCAGAAACGAAAAGAAGTGATTATAGTGGTTAGTGATTAATGATTAGTGATAAATACCATATTTACAATGCACAAACAAATCATCCCGTATGGTTAAATTGTAAATCGTCAAATAGTAAATAAACAGATGGCACAAAGAAATGCATTAGGACGCGGGCTAGACGCCCTCTTCTCCATGGATGAAGTAAAGACCGAAGGCTCCTCCTCTATCAATGAGATAGAGCTGTCGAAGATTACGGTCAATCCCAACCAGCCCCGTCATGAATTCGACCCGGTTGCGTTGCAGGAGTTAGCCGATTCCATCTCCGAAATCGGCATCATACAGCCCATCACCCTGCGCAAGCTTAGCGACGACGAATACCAGATTATCGCCGGCGAGCGTCGTTTCCGTGCTTCGCAGCTTGCCGGACTGACAAGCATCCCTGCCTATATCCGCACTGCAGATGACGAGAACGTCATGGAAATGGCGCTCATCGAAAACATACAGCGCGAAGACTTGAACTCCGTAGAAATAGCCCTCGCTTACCAGCATCTGTTGGAACAATACGGACTGACGCAGGAACGCCTCAGCGAACGCGTTGGTAAGAAGCGTACCACCATTGCCAACTACCTGCGCCTGCTCAAACTGCCCGCCCCCGTCCAGATGGGACTGCAGAACAAGCAGATAGACATGGGACATGCCCGCGCTTTGGTAACGCTTGGCGATCCCAAACTGCAAGTGAAGATTTTCGAAGAAATCCTGGAGCACGGGTATTCCGTACGCAAAGTGGAAGAAATCGTAAAGTCACTGAGTGAAGGCGAAAGCGTGAAGAGCGGTGGTCGTAAGATTGCCCCCAAGCGCGCCAAACTGCCCGAAGAATTCAATATGCTGAAACAACAGCTCTCGGGCTTTTTCAGTACCAAGGTGCAGCTAACCTGCTCGGAGAAAGGAAAAGGTAAAATCAGTATCCCGTTCAATAACGAAGAAGAATTGGAACGTATCATCGGCATTCTTGATACGCTGAAGAAATAAATGAGGAAAAAAGGAAGAATATATCAGTTAGCCATTGCCCTGCTGCTCTGTTTTTTACAGATGGCAGGGATTGCTATGTATGGTCAGGACCGTCCACGTGCCGCTTCCAAGCGTGCGCAGCGGCATCAGACCGATACACTCAACACCGTGGTGAACCGGGACAGCCTCACTGTTGCCGACAGTCTTGCAGCCGAAAACAAGCGGAAGATGCTGGAAATGACTGCCAGCCCCGACCTGAAGGAACAGCCCGTGCCTACAGACAGTCTGCAAAAGGCCATCGACCCCAAAAGGTGGGTACCTAATCCCACAAAAGCCACCTGGCTTGCCCTCGTCATTCCCGGCGGTGGACAAATTTACAACCGCAAGTATTGGAAACTGCCCATCTTCTATGGAGGATTTGCCGGTTGTGCCTATGCCCTTACGTGGAACAGCAAGATGTATAAGGACTATTCGGCCGCCTACAAGGATGCCGTAAATGGTAATTTCAACTCCAGTACCATTACCGACCTGCTGCCTCCCAACTATAACTATACCGAAAGCCAGCTGACGGAGACACTACGGAAGCGTAAGGATACCTTCCGACGATACCGCGACTTGAGCATCTTCGCCTTTATCGGTGTATACCTGCTGTCCGTTGTCGACGCATACGTAGACGCAGAGCTGTCCAACTTTGACATCACCCCCGACCTCAGCATGAAAGTGGAACCTGCCATAATCAACAGCCAGATGACTGGTTCCTCTAATAAGAACGTCGGCGTGCAATGCAGTTTCCGATTCTAAAAACGAAAATTAAAGCATAAATTATTACCTAATGACACACAAGGCCATATATATGAAAAGAATTATTCTCGGTTCCTCGCTTCTGTTTTGTGCCCTCTTCACCGCTCCGGCCATGCATGCGCAAGAAAGCGTGGAAGTGCTTATCCGCGAAAACGGCACGGAACGCCAGGAATCCATCGAGCTGCCCAAAAGCATGACCTATCCGCTGGACAGCCTGCTCAATGACTGGAAAGCCAAGAATTACATAGACTTGGGAAAAGACTGCAGCACCTCTACCGTAAACCCGATGTTCAGTGACTCTGTATACATAGACCGGTTGTCGCGCATGCCGACCGTCATGGAAATGCCATACAACGAGATTGTGCGCAAGTTCATCGACATGTATGCCGGACGTCTGCGCAACCAGGTTGCCTTCATGCTGAGCGCCTGCAACTTCTATATGCCCATCTTCGAAGAAGCGCTGGATGCCTACGGCCTGCCGCTCGAGCTGAAATACCTGCCCATCATAGAATCCGCTCTCAACCCTTCTGCCGTATCCCGCGCGGGAGCCTGCGGACTATGGCAGTTTATGCTCGCCACCGGAAAGATATACGGACTGGAAAGCAACAGCCTCGTAGACGAACGCCGTGACCCGATAAAGGCGACCTGGGCGGCAGCACGCTACCTGAAGGACATGTATGACATTTACAAAGACTGGAACCTGGTGATTGCCGCCTACAACTGCGGTCCGGGCACCATCAACAAAGCCATCCGCCGCTCGGGAGGGAAAACCGATTATTGGGAAATCTACAACTATCTGCCCAAAGAGACACGCGGCTACGTGCCCGCCTTCATTGCCGCCAACTACGTAATGACCTACTACTGCAAGCACAACATCTGCCCCATGGAAACCGACATTCCGGAAGCAACCGATACGGTGCAAGTAAGCCGTAACCTTCATTTCGAGCAGATTTCCGACCTATGCGGCATCAGCCTGGACCAGATAAAGAGCCTAAATCCCCAATTCAAGAAAAGCATCATCCCCGGAGAGAGCAAGCCGCAGACGCTACGCCTCCCCATCAACTACATCAGTGCCTTCATTGACAAGCAAGACACCATCTATGCCCACCGCAGTAACGAGCTGTTCAAGAACCGCAGAGTCGTGGCCGTTTCCAATACACGCTCGACGGCACGTAGCAGCAAAGGCAGTACCGCTACGGGGAATGTCACCTACCACAAGATACGCAGTGGCGAGAATCTCGGCAGCATTGCACGGAAATACGGCGTCACTGTCAATCAGTTAAAAAGTTGGAATGGATTGCGCAGTACCAGAATCTCCGCAGGAAAGCGCTTGAAGATTTATAAATAAAGACATAAACGCTTGCCCGGTGTTGAAAATTGCTTATTTTTGCAAAAAGTGAAGTGAAGAAAGGAGAAAGCAGTATATGGAAGAAAATATAAGTCAGAAGGAAAAGGAAAAAGCCGAAGAGGAAATGATTGAACAGGCATTCCAAGAACTGTTGAACGACTATTTGGCCACCAAGCACCGCAAGCGCGTCGAAATAATAACCAAAGCATTCAACTTTGCCAACCAGGCGCATAAGGGCATCAAGCGTCGTTCCGGCGAGCCCTACATCATGCACCCCATTGCTGTGGCAAAGATTGTCTGTAATGAGATAGGACTGGGGTCTACTTCCATATGCTCGGCATTGCTGCATGATGTGGTGGAGGACACCGACTACACCGTAGAGGATATTGAAAACATCTTCGGTCCCAAAATCGCCCAGATTGTAGACGGGCTGACAAAGATTTCCGGCGGTATCTTCGGCGACCGTGCCTCGGCGCAGGCAGAGAACTTCAAGAAGCTGCTGCTCACCATGTCCGACGATATCCGGGTTATCCTCATCAAGATAGCCGACCGTCTGCATAACATGCGTACACTCGGCTCCATGCTGCCCAACAAGCAGTTCAAGATTGCAGGCGAAACACTCTATATTTATGCCCCGCTCGCCAACCGCCTCGGCTTGTACAAAATCAAGACAGAACTGGAAAACCTGAGCTTCAAGTACGAACATCCGGAAGAGTACCACGAGATAGAAGAGAAACTGGAAGCCACCGCCGTGGAGCGCGACAAGGTATTCAATGAGTTCACCGCTCCGATACGGGCGCAACTGGACAAAATGGGACTGAAATACCGTATCCTTGCCCGTGTAAAGTCCATCTACTCCATCTGGAACAAAATGCAGACCAAGCATGTCCCCTTCGAGGAAATCTATGATTTGCTTGCTGTCCGCATCATCTTCGAGCCCCGCAATATAGAGGAAGAGCTAAACGACTGCTTCGACATTTACGTCTCCATATCCAAGATATACAAGCCCCACCCTGACCGCCTGCGCGACTGGGTGAGCCATCCCAAAGCCAACGGCTACCAAGCCCTGCACGTCACCCTTATGGGTAACAACGGGCAATGGATTGAAGTACAAATCCGCAGTGAACGCATGAATGACGTTGCCGAACAAGGCTTTGCCGCCCACTGGAAATACAAAGAAGGCGGAGGCAGCGAAGATGAAGGCGAACTGGAGAAATGGTTGCGTACCATCAAGGAAATTCTGGACGACCCACAACCGGACGCCATCGATTTTCTCGATACCATCAAACTGAACTTGTTTGCATCGGAAATTTTCGTCTTCACCCCGAAAGGCGACCTCAAGACCATGCCGCAGAACTCTACGGCACTGGACTTTGCCTTCTCCTTGCATACCGACATCGGCAGCCACTGCATCGGCGCCAAGGTAAACCACAAACTGGTTCCCCTAAGCCACAAACTGCAAAGCGGTGACCAGGTAGAGATATTGACCTCCAAATCGCAACGCGTGCAGCCGGAGTGGGAAGTGTATGCCACCACCGCCCGCGCCCGCGCCAAGATTGCCGCCATCCTGCGCAAAGAGGCGAAAACCTATCAGAAAGAAGGTGAAACCATACTGAACGAATTCTTCAAAAACGAGGATATACGTATGGATGATGCTGCTCTGGACAAGCTGACCAGGCTGCACGGCTTCCACACCCGCGACGAGCTGCTCGTTGCCATCGGCAACAAACGGGTTGTGCTGGGCGATGCCGACAAGAACGTGTTCAAGGAAAAGCAGAACAGCAACTGGAAGAAGTTCCTGACCTTCTCCTTCGGTAACAAGGACAACAAGGATGCCAAAGAACAACCGGAAGAGAAAACACCGCAAGAGAAAATCAACACTAAGCAGATTCTGAAGCTGACGGAAGAGACCATCTCAAAGAACTATATTATGGCCGACTGTTGCCATCCCATTCCGGGTGACGACGTACTGGGATACATCGACGAGCAAAACCGTGTTGTCATCCACAAGCGCCAATGCCCCGTTGCCACCCGCCTTAAGAGTAGCTACGGAAACCGTATCATCGCCACCGAGTGGGACACTCACAAGGATTTGTCGTTCCTCGTCACCATATATATAAAAGGTATAGACAGCATGGGATTGCTGAACGAAGTAACTCAAGTCATCTCCCGCCAGCTCAACGTGAATATCCGTAAACTGACCATCGAAACCAACGACGGTATCTTCGAAGGAAAGATACAACTCTATGTACACGATGTGGACGACGTGCGCACTATCTGCAATAACCTGAAGCAGATACAGAATATAAAACAAGTGACGAGAGTAGAGGAATAAACGGAGTGGTATTTATTCTACTTCAGTCCTTGAATATTTTCCTTCAAGCTCTCCACATCCTCGTAAGTAAACTCATCCAATGCCAGTTTCATGCCTACCAGTTCTTCGCGGATAGCTCTCAGGCGATCTACGATTTCAAAGTTGCGTATCGTCGCCTCCTTATTGTCCTTCATCCGTTGGCGGGCGCCAGGCAACGTCATTCCGCGCTCCTTCACCAGATGATAGATAAGTTTCACGGTTTCGATGTCTTCCTTACGGTACTGGCGTATCCCCCGCCCCCCCTTCTTCGGGTTGAGCTGCGGGAACTCCTTTTCCCAGAAACGGAGCAGCGATTCGTTGACATCGAACATGGCAGCCACCTCACTGATGGAGTAATATAACTTCAAATTCTTGTCTGTATTCAGCATAACAATTCTTCCTTTCTCTCGCAAAAATAGGCTTCTTTTTTTGAATTGCCATACACCGATGAGAATAAATCATCAAGATTTCCACTGAGCGACACGTTTTGTCGCCCAGCCTCATTATATTTGCCTACAGAAAATGCAAATCAAAACAAGATATGGGAAAGAAAATAGAGGGGCTGCAACGCATGTTGGTCATCATCAACAAGCTGAAAGGCCTACAACGATATGTATCGCGCGAAGAACTTGAACGCTACGTGTCGCTTCGCATGGAAGAGCGAGAAGGCACTCCCGTAGACCTCCGTACCTTACAACGGGATTTCAACGAAATAGATTCGCTTTTTGGCATCCACATCCGCTTCGACAAAAAGCGAAACGGCTACTATATTGACGAAGAAGATGAGCAGAAGAAAGAGCAGTATGAACGACTGTTGCTAAACTTTGATTTGCTGAACGCCATCGACAGCACTTCCAACCTGCACACATACGTACTGGCAGAACATCACCGCCCGATGAATTGCGAGTATCTCCCATTATTGATAAAAGCTATCAAGTTTTCCCATCCGGTATCTTTCAGCTACCTCTATGTACGCGAAGGCGGTAAAATGCGCGAAAAGAGAGTTCTCCCTCATTATCTGAAAGAAGACCAGCAAAGGTGGTATCTCCTTGCCTACGACAACGGGATACTGAAAACTTTCAGTGCAGATTGCATCAAAAATCCCAGAATCCTTTACGAAGAAACATTCAAACGTAACATGAATATCAATGTGGAGGAACTATTTAAAGACAGCTACGGTATCTGGAATCAAGCAGACATTCCCGTTGAAGAGATTGAGCTTAGCTATGATGCACTGGACGGTAATTTCCTGAAATCGGTTCCCCTTCACCACTCGCAGGAGATTTTGACAGACAACGAGGCTGAATTCAGAATTAGAATCCGTCTACGTATCACCAACGATTTCGTGATGGCACTGCTTTCAAGAAGCCGTTCGCTAACGGTTATCAAACCGCTACACCTGCGAGAACGGGTGAGGAAGGTTTATGAAGAGGCACTGAAAAGAAATGCGTGACAGCAAAACGTCCCTAAATAACAATCACCTAAAAACAGAAGACCATGAGCAACAATCCTTACAAGAGCAGAAACAACCTTCTGAAAGGCATAGGTACACTTTGCCTCTTTGCCTTTTGCGGATATTATACTTATCAAGACTCCATGAACAGAAACATGTTAGAAAGAAGCCTGAACGAAAACGCCTCCCCACCGCAACGCGACTTCAGCTACGAGTCTTCTCGGCAAAAACGTCCGTCTGCCACATATGGAAATGCGGTTCATAAGAATGTATCGGGAAAAGCGCAGTATGCAATAACCGAAGACTTGAACGATTATGACACCTTCAACGAACATCTGGATGAATATCTCGAAGACCCGGAAGATGAAATCACTTATCCGCCTGAAATCTATGATGCACTGATAGATGATGAGGAAGAATAGTTGATAACGATAGAAATTGATTACTAAGAAAAACATTACAATATCCCCTTTTGAGTTTGATAATCAATAAACTTTTTGTAGTTTTGCAAAGTCCAAACATAACTGGTTAGGACATACATAGTTTATTGATGAAAGTGTAGCTTTTATCCTTCGTTAGAAAGTCTGGTAAATTTTCAATGAATGTAAGGAATAGCAATCACACTCATCACTTGTCTGTATATGCTTACCTAAGCGATATACATTACAAGTGTGGGGGATATTGTTTATTTACATTCGGGTTTACCAGAGCCTCTAACGAGATAGATGATGTGACTCCACACTTTCTTTTTATACCCCCTGCTTAAAACGGAGTCACGAGGCAGAAATTAATACAGAAGTATTTATGGTGTCCGCATCTACGATTATTCCTACAGGAACTCGAATCTCCAATAGAATCGGTGTAAGAGTTTTACTTTCCAAGAAAATTGGCGCAAAGCTTTATCCCTATCGGAAAATGATAAATGCCTTATTGAATATATCATTGGCAGCATTAGCCATTCTGTTTGGTTACTTCTGCTTCATGTCATTCAAGAGTTTCTATTCGTTATAACTTATTACCCAAACATACAACATGGAGAACAAAAACTTAGAAAAAGGAAAGGTTACATCTTTACCAGTACCCAAGATAGGAGTCAAGATAATACAATCTAAAAAGATAGGAGTTTCCAAACATGAAGAGATATACCCCATCATCACCGTTTTCGCTATCTTATTTCTTATCTGTTGGGTGATGGCTTTACTCAATCTTATCGGTCTAAACTAATAAATAAAGTATATGGAAGAAAAGAAGAAAACAAATGAGAAAGAAGTTGCCATGGTAGAATGCCCGTTTTGCAACAAACCTATCGAAGCACCGGCAAAAGCAGATGTCATTTTTGAATGTCCCCATTGTCACAAGGAGCTGATTACGTATGAAAAGAATATAATTGAGAACAACATTGAAAAGAAAAATACTAACAACAACTTTAAAAAACCCAACAACATGTCGTTAAGCTATTGCAAAGAATGCGGCAAGCAAATATCAGACCAAGCTTCTGCATGTCCTCACTGCGGATGTCCTCAAAGTAATACACCCAACACAGAAATCAGTTTAGGTTACCTATTTGTAAGTTTCCTAATACCACTCATCGGAATAATCCTATGTCTCACATCATGGAATGAAAATAATTCAAAAGCAAAATCCGCTTTAATAGGCACATTAGTAGGCATAATATTTACGGCTATAATATATAATTCTATATCCTAATAATAAACGAACAAATGAAGAAATCAAAAAACGATAATATCTTTGCGATAATTATAATAATATTTGCAGTTTTACTTTTAGTGTGGATAAAAAATTATATTGTCCTGCATACTTTTGATAAAGACATGTATATAGTGAAGAGAGAATACACTGCTACATCTGGCAAAGGTACCATTGAATTATATACAGGAGAGTGCGTTGAAGTCATTTTAAAAAAGACAAATCATGGATACAAAGTAAGAACAATGGAAAATGGAATAGAATGCTATATCCAAGACATTGATTTATTAAGGAAAGCGACCCAAAGAGACTCTATCGCATACAATAATGAAAAGAGATTTAGAGAAGCAATCAGAAAAGCAATAAATACAAATCAATAATACAGTCCATAATTATGGAAAAAAATAATGAATCACCAAACAGCAAGATACAATCGTTACCACCTATCATTGACGATGATTCCGAAATTTTAATATTAGGAACAATACCTGGTGAAGAATCATTGAGAAAGAAAGAATATTACGCTTCACCCAACAACAGTTTCTGGAAAATCATGAAACAATGCTTCCAACTGGATGTTAATTTTAAGAACTATGAAGAGAAAATTGCTTTTTTGAAGAGACAGCATATAGCTCTATGGGACACGTTGCACTCATGTGAACGTATAGGCAACTTAGACAAGAACATTACAAAGGAAGAAAGAAATAATATAAACTATTTACTGAAAAAATATCCTCATATAAAGAAAATCATATTCAATGGGAAACAAGCAAGTGAAAACTATCAGCCCCAAATTCCATACACCATCGCTTATTCTACAAGCAATGTTTATACCATAACAATCGAGGAGAAAGTGAGAAATTGGGCAAAAGCCCTCAACCTCCATCAAACAGAATCAATGAACAAACCGACAATAGCTCTCCTTAGAAATAAAGTAAAAGATAAAAACGCAAAGTACTCTTCTAAAGAATTGAAAGGAAAGGACAAATTTACCCAAGAAGAAATTAAAGAACTGGAAAGATTAATCAGACTAAGATGTAACGCTCAATCTAAAGGTGAACAGAAAAAGCTGCGAGATGCAATGAGAGCCATTAAGTTCTATGGTAGGGATGACTGGGGAATAAGTAACATGACTATTGAAAAATTCCACAACCTACTGAGAGATAAACTAATCACTTGTACAGACGATATACAAGATTAAGAGAAGTATCCCACATCATAGATTTGCTGACAACAAGATTAGAGATAAATAGAATAGGAACACTTTCCAATTTTAAGCTATCCTTGCAAGAGTAGTTTCATCTGCCAACAAGAGTACTCTTGCAAGGATACAAAAATACTTTTGATAACATACAAGACTACTCTTAATACATCTTTCCCACCAACCTCTTGCGAAAACCAACAATAGCCATTATCTTTGCCATTGCCCCGGCTAAAAAATAAAAAGAAAGAAACATGCAGATGAACCAAGAACAACGTGCCACTGAATTTGCCGTCTTTTGCATTGAAAACACTGCAACCCGGCTACAATGTACAGGCTTTGAAGTTTTTCAGGAATTACAGCGAACGGACGGTATCAAAAGATTCTTGTTCCCAAGCTATCCTATTCTTCATACTCAAAGCAAGGAATACATTGTGGATGAAGTCTTGGAATACATCAGCAGACACAATCCCACTTTTGTAGAACTGCACAGAAAGGAGGAGCAATCATGAAAGTTTATCATGGTTCTACTGCCATCATCCGACAACCGCTGGCTAAAGCCGGGCGCAGAAACCTCGATTTCGGTCAAGGATTCTACGTGACAGACTTGCGTGAACAAGCCGTTTACTGGGCAAACAGGCCGCTTAACGACGGGCGACCGCATTGGCTCAACATCTATGAATTAGATATGGAGGTAATCCTTTCGTCAGATGACTACCGCTATTTGATATTTGAGAATTATGATTATAAATGGCTCGAATTTGTCGTTGCCAACCGAAGAGGAGAAAAGCACTGGGAAGAATACGATATCATAGAAGGCGGCATAGCCAATGACCGAATATTCAACACAATAGAATTGTATGCCGCAGGATTAACACCCCGCGAAGAAGCTCTTGAGCGCCTACGGTACGAGAAACCTAACAATCAGTTATGCTTGCTCAATCAGTCTTTAATAAATTCTCATCTGGAGTTCCTCACCGCCGAGGAAGTCAGCATCAACCCACCAAGAAAGGAGGAACAACCATGAACACCCCCAACCTCGTCAACGATACCTTACTGCACATGAAGTACGCCCGCATCATCGACCTATTGGCAACCGAATTGGGAATTACCCATCCACATGCCCTTGAAGTGTTTTATGAAACAGATACCTACCGTTATCTAAGCAAGAAAATGTATCACCTGCATAATATGAGCGATGCCTACTTAGTGGACGAAATCATGCTGGAATTGCAGCGCAAACAACAATAAATATCCAAACGATTGCACACTGCCCCTTAATCCAACATCTTATCATATCAATCGAGCACCTTCCCGTGATTCGCCGCAATCTGTATCATGCGGTCATAATCCTCGGCACTCAAATCCATGAAGTAATAGTTCACGGGGTTGACAACCTGACCCTTCACGTGTACTTCGTAGTGCAGATGCGGACCGGTGCTCTTGCCGGTACTGCCCACTCCGCCAATGACTTCACCGCGTACCACCCGTTTGCCCACTTTGGTACGGAAATCGCGCAGGTGGGCGTACCATGTCTGATAACCAAAGCCGTGGTCGATGATGACTGTATTACCATACCCGGTTTCCCATCCCACCTTGATGACTGTTCCATCGCCCGTGGCATAGACATCCGTGCCCTGGGGAGCCGAAAAGTCCATACCCTCATGGAACTTGCTGGTACCATAAATGGGGTCGATACGCGTACCGTAACCCGAAGCGGTCTTACGGAGGTCTTTATTGGAAACCGGCTGTATGGCAGGAATGCAGCGCAGCATTTCATCATGATTCTTGCACATCTCCACCACATCGTCAAAGGAGCGGGACTGGATATAGAGTTGCTTGCTAATCATATCCATTTTCTGCGTGGTATTGATAACCAAGTCGGAGTTAGCCATATCCATCAGATGCTCATAGCGGTTGGTACCGCCGTATCCAGCCTGACGGATGGCAGAAGGAATAGGGTCGGCCATGAAAATCACCCGGTACAGATTGTCATCACGCTGCTGTATGTCTTGCAGCACTCCCATAGCCTCGTCCAGCCGGCGGGAGAGGACGTTGTACTGCGCCTGCAGTTTGCTGTTCTCCTTTCGCAACTCCTTCTCCGACGGAGAGCCGAAGATAAGCAGCAATACGATGAAACTGCCTGCACCCAGCCCCATACCGATGAACAAACGGCGGAGAATGCTCAGCGCCCGCTGCCTCACGGTAGGATAAATACGGTCGTACGTCTGCGTCTGGGGATTATAAATGTAGTAAACTTTGCGCATCTTAGGAAATATTTCGCTTGTCAATGCGACAAAAGTAATAAAAACAAGCTATCTTTGCACAGTTTTTTCAAGAATATTAAGACTAAGTAGCAAGTAGTTAGTAGTAAGAAACGGGCAAAAAACGACAAGAGAAGGTAAATCAAATTAGAATCAGATAAATCAATAGAGAGTATGTTGACTGCAAACGAAATCAGAGACTCTTTCAAGAGTTTCTTCGAAAGTAAAGGTCACCAGATAGTGCCTTCGGCCCCGATGGTGATTAAGGATGACCCCACGTTGATGTTCACCAATGCGGGAATGAACCAGTTTAAAGATATCATTTTGGGCAACCACCCGGCGAAATACAAAAGAGTTGCTGACTCGCAGAAATGCCTTCGCGTAAGCGGAAAGCACAACGACCTGGAGGAAGTGGGTCACGATACCTACCACCACACCATGTTCGAGATGCTGGGCAACTGGTCGTTTGGCGACTACTTCAAGAAGGAAGCCATCTCCTGGGCATGGGAGTATCTGGTGGATGTATTGAAACTCGACCCTAAAGACCTCTACGCCACCGTATTCGAAGGTAGCGCCGAAGAAGGACTGGAACGCGACAACGAAGCCGCTTCTTACTGGGAGCAGTTCTTGCCGAAAGACCACATTCTGAATGGCAACAAACACGATAACTTCTGGGAAATGGGTGATACGGGACCGTGCGGTCCGTGTTCGGAAATCCATGTGGACTCCCGTTCGGAAGAAGAGAAGGCCAAAGTACCCGGCAGCCAGCTGGTGAACAAAGACCACCCGCAGGTGATTGAAATCTGGAACCTCGTGTTCATGCAGTTCAACCGCAAGGCGGACGGTAGCCTGGAAGGACTTCCCGCCAAGGTTATCGACACCGGCATGGGCTTCGAGCGACTGGTGCGCACACTGCAAGGAAAGACCTCCAACTACGACACCGACGTATTCCAACCGATACTGAAAGCCATCGGAGACATGGCAGGCAAGAAGTATGGCGAAGATGAGAAGTCGGACATCGCCATGCGTGTAATTGCCGACCACATCCGCACCATCGCCTTCTCCATCACCGACGGACAGCTTCCGAGCAATGCCAAGGCAGGTTACGTCATCCGTCGTATCCTCCGCCGTGCCGTGCGCTACGGTTACACGTTCCTCGGACAGAAGCAGGCATTCATGTACAAGCTCCTCCCCGTACTCATCGAGAACATGGGCGCCGCTTATCCCGAACTGGATGCACAGAAGGAACTGATTGCCAAAGTTATCAAGGAAGAAGAAGACTCCTTCCTCCGCACCCTGGAGACGGGTATCCGCCTGCTGGAAAAGACCATGGCAGACGCCAAAGCCGCCGGCAAGAACGAAATCAGCGGAAAGGATGCCTTTACCTTATATGATACCTTCGGTTTCCCGCTCGACTTGACGGAACTGATTCTCCGCGAAAACGGCATGACTGCCGACATCAAGGAGTTTGACGCCGAAATGCAGCAGCAGAAACAGCGCGCCCGCAATGCCGCCGCCATAGAGACCGGTGACTGGATTACGCTAAAGGAGGGTACTACCGAATTCGTAGGATATGACTATACGGAATACGAAACATCCATTCTGCGCTACCGCCAAGTGAAGCAGAAGAACCAAACCTTGTATCAGATTGTACTGGACAAGACTCCGTTCTATGCCGAAAGCGGCGGTCAGGTAGGTGACACCGGTGTATTGGTGAACGAGTTTGAAACCATCGAAGTGGTAGACACCAAGAAGGAGAACAACCTGCCTATCCACATCACCAAGAAGCTGCCCGAACACATGGAAGCTCCGATGATGGCATGCGTGGATACCGACAAGCGTGCCGCTTGTGCCGCCAACCACTCTGCTACCCACTTGCTGGATGCTGCGCTGCGCGAAGTATTGGGCGAGCATGTAGAGCAGAAGGGCTCTTTGGTTACACCGGACTCCCTGCGTTTCGACTTCTCACACTTCCAGAAGGTGACGGACGAGGAAATCCGCAAGGTGGAACACATCGTTAATGCAAAGATTCGCGCCAACATACCTTTGAAGGAATACCGCAACATTCCTATCGAAGAAGCCAAAGAACTGGGCGCCATCGCTCTGTTCGGCGAGAAGTACGGCGACCATGTACGCGTTATCCAGTTCGGTTCTTCCGTAGAATTCTGTGGTGGTACGCACGTGGCTGCAACCGGAAACATCGGTATGGTGAAGATTATCTCCGAAAGCTCCGTGGCTGCCGGTGTGCGCCGTATCGAAGCCTACACGGGTGCACGCGTGGAGGAACTGATGAACACCATCGAGGACACGCTGCACGACTTGAAGGCGCTCTTCAACAACGCACCCGACCTTGCCGGAACCATCCGTAAGTATATTGACGAAAACGCCGGACTGAAGAAGCAGGTAGAGGACTTCATGAAAGAGAAAGAAGCACAGCTGAAAGAAAGACTGCTGAAGAACGTACAGGAAGTCAATGGCGTTAAAGTCATCAAGTTCTGTGCTCCCCTGCCGGCAGAAACAGTGAAGAACATCGCCTTCCAGCTGCGTGGCCAGATTACGGAAAACTTGTTCTTCGTGGCCGGAACAGAAGCCGAAGGCAAGCCGATGCTGACCGTCATGCTGAGCGACAACCTTGTGGCAGGTGGACTGAAAGCCGGTAACCTGGTGAAAGAAGCCGCCAAACTTATCCAAGGCGGTGGCGGTGGCCAGCCCCACTTTGCAACTGCCGGCGGTAAGAATGTTGATGGACTGAACGCTGCCATTGACAAAGTATTGGAATTGGCAGGATTATAATCGAAAATAATTGGCGAAACACTTGACATCGCCTCTGCGATGTTGTATATTTGTAACGTCATTTTTTAGATATTTAAAAATTAAACTACCGGGAAAGGAGGAGCATTGCTTCTCCTTTTCTTTTTACCCTCCACAGTATTCCATTTGAAATGCCACATGCCGGCTCCCCAAACTCCACACCTTACCATCCTAAATGCCACACCTTAGCAAGTGAAATGGCTGGCATTTACCCTCCAAAGCCCTGGGGTTTCCGTGAAAAGCCCTGAGGTTTGGGACAGTGAAGTGGAGGGAACGGATGATTAGTCCAGAACAAACAGACAATACATTCGAAGCAAACGAATGATGCATACAGAACAGACAGATGATGCACAACAGAAACAAAAACGGGAAGCCTAAGCCTCCCGTCTGTTAATCTTTCGTAAATCTACTCTTGACAAGATTTCCACTAAAACCTTATTCCATCCGAAGTATAAACATTTCGCGATAAACTACCAGTGCACCTTCGGGCAGCAAACTGGAAGGACAGAAAGGAGTTACATTTTCCGCAAGTACACATTTACCATTTCCCGAGACCGTCCGCGTAAAGAGCCTCTTCCCTCCATTATAAGTAAACTGCCACAATGCATATGTATCTCCGTTCTCATCTTCCACTGGAACTGTCTCGTATATCCCCATTAGCGGTTCCTCCTCTTTTCCCGTCGGATAGATTTCCAATACACCTTTCCACATACTATTGGAGAAATCTTCGGGCACCAACACATAATACCCGCCATCCTTCACCCAAGGACGCTCGGCAAGTGCCTTAGAAACATCACCCAGCAGTTCCGTCGGTGCACCACTACTGATACCATACTCGAAGCCCATTTTCGTCAACGTATATTGCCTACGACCTTTCACCGTGATGCGCAGTTGTGTTTCCTCACCGGAACCATCCATCACCTTCACAATCGTCTCCCCCTCTGCCAGCGGATGAATCTTGATACGCTGATACCCGTTGACATCATCGGTAAAAGTCACGGAAGCCACCGACTCGTGCTCGTTAATCACATTATAGGAACCGTCGCCGCCGTCAATGCCCAGCACTGTATCTTCGTTTGTTTCAGAAAGATAATAAGAAAGATTGGACACCAGATTGTCACATGTCCCAATCTGGTAGATAGGCTCCACACCTTCGAAAAGTACCATGCTTCGGTAATCGTCCTCGCAACCGGAAGCGGTAAACAGCAGTGCTATCAAGGCAAAGAGAGAGTATAGCTTCTTCATACTTGTTCAGTTATAGTTGTTCTATCTACAAAAATACAAAAAATGCCGGAATACTGCATCGGTACCCCTCTCTTTTTCAAACTATTTGTTCTTCCGGATAGTTCACCAAGTAGAGCGTTCCCGTGACACGGGTAAAGGCGGTGTAGAGCCAACGGAAATAATCGGGTGTCAGGTATTCATCCGTCATATACCCCTGGTCCAGAAAGACATTCTTCCATTGCCCGCCCTGCGCCTTGTGGCAAGTCACGGCATAGGCATACTTCACTTGCAAGGCGTTGTAGTACGGGTCTGCCTTCATCTTCTTCATCCGCTCGCGCTTCACGGTGATGTCGGCATAATCTTCGAGGACGGAGTAGAAAAGCCGGTCGTTTTCTGCCTTGGGCAGCGCAGGCGAGTCGGTATGCAGCGTATCGAGCAGCATGTTCACTTCCAGTTCAAAGTCGTTATAGTCGGGAAAGACCAGCGTCACGTCTGCAAAGCGGAAGCCATACAGCTCTCGCGTACGGCGCACGCGGCGCACCACGGCAGTCTCACCGTTGGCAATGAAATCCATCTCCTTCTCCTTTTCCGTCCAGAAGTAGTTATTTTTCGCCACCATCAACAAATCACCGGTGTTTAATTCATCCTCACGCCAGAGAATCTGCGCACGGATGCCTTTGTTGTAGATGTTCGCCCTCTTGTTGGAGCGGCACACCACGATAGTTTCATCCAGCCCGTCATGGTCGTAGCAAGAGCTCAGCGTTTCTATCAGCTCATTTCCGGGCAGAACTTTAATGTCGGCAAACCCCGAAACCTTTATCTTTGGCAGGCTGTAGCAATCGTCTTCCGCTATCAACTGCCTCAGGCGGGTGGCATTCCACAAAATGCCCGACTGCTGCTCCTGGCGCACCACCTGCGTCAAGTCCACCTCCACCACTTCCAGCCCGTAGCCTTTCAAGGCATCGGCAAAGAGGGCAGGGCTCTGCTCCTCCCCCACCGGCGGCAGCTGTGCCGTATCGCCCATCAGCAGCAGGCGGCATCCCTGGCCGGAATAGACAAACTGCACCAGGTCGTCCAGCAACCTGCCCGTGCCGAACATGGAACCGGACAGTCCCTCATTGGAAATCATTGAGGCCTCATCCACTATATATAAAGTGTGAGTTGTCAAATTATCGTTCACAGAAAAATTGCTCAGCTCATTGGAGAAAGATTGCTGTCTATAAATTTTTTTATGAATTGTAAACGCCGGATGCCCCGCATACGCCGAGAAAACCTTTGCCGCCCGTCCGGTCGGTGCCAGCAATACCGACTTCTGTTGCAACTTGTCCAGCGTCCGCACCAAGGCACCGACCAACGATGTTTTACCCGTCCCCGCATAACCACGAAGCATAAAAACCACCTCGCTACGGGGCGACAGCAGGAACTCCGATAAAGATTTTAGAGCAATTTCTTGTTCAGGAGTTGGTTGGTAAGGAAAATTTTCCTTAATTTGCCTTTCTAAATAGTTATTTATCATTTTTGTAACAGAAAAAAGTAAAGGGAACTATCGTTTTTAAATTAATTTCTTTTATTTTTGCGGTGCGAATATAACAACTAAAAAACATATTTATCATGAAAACAGTATTTAATGTCATTTTAGGCTTATGTGCTTTGGTGCTAATTTATATTTGTTATGCCAGCATTATGGGTCCTATCAACTTTGAAAAAGCAAAGAAGCACAGAGACGCAGCCGTCATTGCACGTCTGATTGACATCCGTAAAGCACAATTGGAATATCGTACTTTACATGACCAGCAATATACTGCAAGCTTCGACTCTCTGATTGACTTTGTTAAAAACCAGAAACTTCCGTTCATCTTCAAGCAAGGAGAACTGAACGATAAGCAGCTGGAAGACGGTCTGACTGAAAAGAAAGCCATCAACATCATCAATAAGGCAAAGAAGACAGGTAACTATGCTGACGTCAAGAAATGGGGATTGGAAAACTTCAAACGTGACACCTTGTGGGTAGCCGTATTGGACACTATCTTCCCGAAGGGCTTCAACCCCGATTCAATGAGATATGTTCCCTTCGGAAACGGTGCACAGTTCGAAATGGCCATCAAGAACGATACAGCTAAATCCGGTGCTCCTTTCTGTCTGCTCGAAGTGAAGACTCCGTACGAAGTTTATTTGAACGGTCTGGATGCACAAGAAATTGCCAACATCAAGGACGTACAAACCAAACTTGGCAAGTACTGCGGTCTGATGATTGGTAGCTTGGAAACAGCTAACAACAACGCCGGTAACTGGGAATAATCTCACCCCGACAAACGTATGATAGAAACGACTGATTTTAATAAATCGGAACAGTATACATTATCCATCCGTCTCAGTACGGATGGATTTTCTTTTTCTGTGTTCAACCCTCTGGGCGACGGTGAGTTCTCTTACTACGACCGTGCAGTGGACGAGTCCCTCTCCCTCACTGCCAATCTGAAACAGACCTTCCGCGAACTGGCATGGCTGGAACGCCCCTTCCGCCGTGTCAATGTGCTCATGGCAGACAAACGCTTCACGTTCATTCCCCTGGAGTTCTTCGAGGACGAACAAACGGAAATCATTTTCTATCACAACCATCCTAAACGGGAAAACGAAACCGTACAATACAACATACTGCATAAGAACAACACTGTCGTACTGTTCGGCATGGATAAGAGTGCCTGCTCCTTCCTTCGCGAACAGTATCCCGATGTCAAGTTCTATTCCCAAGCCAGCCCCTTCATTGAGTTCTTCTCCTCAAAGAGCCGCTTGGGCAACAACCGGAAGATGTATGCACACTTGCGAAAAGATGCCGTAGACGTATACGGCTACGAGCGCGGACGCCTCCTTCTTGCCAATTCCTTTGAATGCAGAAGCACACCCGACCGTGTCTACTACCTATTATATATATGGAAACAACTCGGCTTCGAGCAGGAGCGTGATGAGCTGCACCTGACCGGTGACCTAAACGACAAAGAACTGCTACTGCCCGAACTGCGAAAATTCATCCGGCAGGTATTCATCATGAATCCCGCCACTAATCTTGACCTGCAAGCCATAACCCTATGCGAGTAATCAGCGGAATATACAAAAGAAGACGTTTCGACGTGCCCCACTCCTTCAAGGCACGCCCCACCACAGACTTTGCCAAAGAGAATCTGTTCAATGTGCTCTCCAACTACATGGACTTTGAGGACGGCATCCGTGCCCTCGACCTATTTGCCGGTACGGGCAGCATCAGCATCGAGCTTGTGTCCAGAGGCTGCGACCAAGTAATCAGCGTGGAAAAAGACCGCGACCACTATGCCTTCATCTGCAAAATTATGCAGGAATTAAAGACGGACAAGTGTCTACCCATACGCGGTGACGTATTCAAATACCTCAAAAGCGGACGCGAGCAGTTCGACTTTATCTTTGCCGACCCTCCCTACGAGCTTGCCGGGCTGGAAACCTTGCCCGATCTCATCTTCGAGAACAACTTGCTGAAAGAAGACGGACTCTTCGTCTTGGAACACGGGAAGAAAAACAGTTTCGAGGAACATCCGCACTTTGTGGAGAGAAGGGTATACGGGAGCGTGAACTTCACGATATTTAAATGATGAATGAAGAATGGTACGATATGAATACACTTCAAGAAATTCTTCATTCATCATTCTTCATTATAACAGCGGCGCCATCAGCCGCACCACACTCTCTGCAGCCTTACGATACCAGGGGCGCTTCACCCAGTTCTTCAGGAATACTTGTACGCAGTCGCGCTGGTCTTGAAGGAAGATTTCGCGCATCTGAAGCGCTGTTTCTGTGTCATAGATGAAGGCATTCACCTCAAAGTTATGTTCAAAACTGCGGAAATCCACATTCGTAGAGCCTACCGTGGACAACTCATCATCCGAAACCATCAGTTTGGAGTGCAAGAAGCCTTTCTTATAGAAATAGACCTTGACTCCCGAATAGAGCACATCTGCCAGATAAGAGCAGGAACCCAGATGCGTCAAGCGGTTATCAGCACGCATGGGCAACATCAGACGCACATCGACACCTGACAAGGCGGCTGTCTGCATAGCAACAAGTACGGCTTCGGTGGGCAGGAAGTAGGGAGTCTGGATATAGAAATATTTCTTTGCGCTGGAAATGGATATGACAAGTCCCTGCATAATGTCTTTCCATGGGCCTACGGGCTCACTCGTTACAATCTGCGCCAAGGAAGTACCGCAGTTTTCTATTTTCGGGAAATAGCGGGTAGACGTAATCAGTGTACGGTCCACAAAGTACCAATCGAGTAGGAAGGCGGTCTGCAATCCGTGAACAGCCTTGCCCTCCAGCAGCAGATGTGTGTCCCGCCAGATGCCCCATGAGAATCCGCGCATATAGCGTTCGGCAAGATTCATACCCCCCACAAAGCCGATGCGCCCGTCAATGACAACTATTTTCCGATGATTACGATAGTTCACCTTACTGGTGAAAAGCGGAAAACGTACCTTCAGAAAGCTGCGTACCTCGATACCGGCCTCGCGCATCTCTTCAAAAAAACGGTTGGGAACATGCCAGCAACCCACATCATCATAAATCACACGTACCTCTACCCCGGCACGCGCCTTTTCCATCAGGACATCACGCACCAAGCGCCCAATGGCATCGTCCTCAAAGATATAGAATTCCATGTGGATATGCTTCGTTGCTTTCCCCAGTTCGCGTAGCAAGGATTGCAGCATGGAGAGCCCCAGGGTATAGGCTTCCACCCGGTTTCCATCGAAGGGGAAAGCCTGGTTGGTATTACGGAACAAGGATATGAGACGACTGTAATTGATGGGAAGCGCACATGAGTCCTGCGCCAGATATTCCGCCATAGGTTTCTTCAACAAGCGGCTGTAACTCTTCTTCCCTATCATGCGCACACGGCGCTGACTACGCCCGAAGAAGAAGTAAAACACCAGCCCCACGATGGGAAGGAACATCAGTATCAGTATCCATGCCATGGTTTTCACCGGATTGCGGTTGTCGAGGATAATGACGACAATCGTTCCGATGATGGCACCGAAATAAACAATGTCGAAGGCTATCGTAGCAATCTGGCTGGCAATGAAGTTCCAATCAAGCATGTTCACAGACAATTAAGTGTGAAACAAATGTAGGAAAAACACAGAAACTTTCACCGAAGATTACAGAGATTAACATAAAAGTCCCTCTTCCCCCAACTTGTCTGAAAACTTATACTTGCTATCGCTTTGACGCGGATGACGCAGATTTTTAATATTCTTATCTGCGTCATCCGCGTCTGAAAAATAATCAAAAAGAAACCTGCCACAGAATTGAGAGTGTATCAGAATGACAAGCTGATTAGGGGGGTGATCCCCTCCGCTTTAGAACGGCCTGCGTCCTCCGAAACCGCCAGGACCATGACCCGGACCGAAGCCCGGACCGCCGAAGCCGCGTCTGCCCTGCATCTTATCGCGGGCGGCCTTGCTGCCGAAAATATTCAGACGATAGATGAAGTGAAGCATGCAATAGCTGTTCACGCCGTTATATTCGTACACCGAGCGGCCGCTTGCAGTCAGCGAACGGCTGATGTTACTCTGCTTCTTCAGAATGTCGTACATCTCGAAGCTGACGGTGGCATTCCCTTTCAGGAAAGTCTGCGACAACTGTGCATTCCAGATAAGCTCGTTACGGTTCATACTGCTGTCCGTATATCCTCGACGGCTCTGGTTGGCAATGTTGGTAGAGAGCGTCATGTTCCACGGCATGGAAATCTGCGTATTGGCACCGTAGGAGAAGGTATAGGGCTCCTGATTATTGTCAGGCGTCAGTTTATCCTTCTCTATTGAATAGGAGATGCTTCCGTTCAAGCCGAATTCAAACCAGTCATTACGATAGGCGGCATTCAGACGTTCGCCCAGCGTCAGGTTGGTGGTTGTATTCTTCCGTTCCACGGCATCTGCTCCCTTACCGGACGTCAGATAAGCCACATTGTTCTGATAGTTGGCATTGGAGAAGGAGTTGATGGTATACTTCTTATTGGGCAGTGCCGTATTGAAGCCAAACATGCCGAACGCATTCCAATTACCGTTGATATTCTTCGGAGTTGTAGTCCATCCACCAGTCTCCGAATTGTACACACGGCTATTGCTGATGCTATTCTGCGTTGCCGAGAAGTTGACGTGCGACATAATACCGCGCTGCTTTTCGGCATTATACGTATTATAGAAGAATCGCATGTTGTGCGTGAAGGAAGGCTTCAAGCCCGGATTACCGATACGTACATTCTGCGGATTGGAGTTGTCCACAATCGGCAACAGATTCTCCATACTCGGTTGGCTGCTACGCCCGCGGTATGTCATACGCAGCTGGCTCACCTTGGAGAAACGGATGCGCAAGTCCAGGTTCGGAGCGAAGTTGAACACATTGCGGGTGGTATCAATCATATAGTCGCCGCGCTTATAGGACAATACAGAATGCTGCGGCTGGAACGACATACCTGCGCTCAACTGATACTTCTCGCGGATAAAGCGCAAAGACACGGATGCATCGTGGTTGTAGTAGCGGTATTCCGCATACTTACCCAGACTATCCACCGCATGCTCTTCATATCCCGTGGGAAGCTGGGTTGACAATCCCCAATCCGGAAAGCCCTGCAAATCATACGTCGTCTTGTCGCTCTCGCTATACTTGTACTGGAACTGATAGCTGAATTGCAAGAAAGTGGCGCGGGCTATCGGTTCGCTGTAAGTCAGCTGTGCACTGTAATTGTAGTTCTTGGTAGGAGTAGTGATGTACTGGTTACGAACCAAGATGGAGTCTCCTCCCAAAGCATTCAGTAACTGGAAGTAATGTGTTTCCGACTCCGTATACTGGTTGTTGTCATTATTGGTATAACCGAATCTTCCACGGAACGTGACATTGCGTCCTTTGTCATTCAGCTTTCTGTTCAACTGCAAGGTTGCATCCGTAGACACACTCTTGTTGTCGCTCAGCGAACCGCTGTTGATAGCATTTATACGGATACTCCTCAACGGGTCATCGTCCGGATTAAAAATCTTCTCCAGATTCAGCCAGTTATTGGGGTCACTCACCAGACTGTAAGGGTCGGAATTGAACGTACCGCTCTCAGAATTGGAGAGATTGTCCGTTTTGCCGTACGAGAAGTTGGGACGGAAAATGATATTCGTCATCGAGTCCGGCTTCCACTCCATACGGAAATCGGCATTGAAATTCTTGGCTTTGTTACGTTGCCTGCTGTTCGAGTTGGAGTAAGAGTTGCCGTCCGGCAGAAAGTCCTCGGTAGAACCGATACTTGCAATATCCCCATCCTGATAGTTGTAGCGTGCACTACCGCCCAGTTCCAGCTTATCGGTTTGGGTAGCGAAGTTCACACCCAGCATTTTCGTTGCAGTAAGTCCGTTGTTCCTGCGCCAGCGCGGAGGACCGCCACCACCCGAAAAGCCCTGGTCGTTCACGTTATTGGCAGAACCCACTACCGACACCTGGGTTTTGTCCACGAAGCGGTTCAGCATAAAGCGGCCCATATAGCGGTCTTCCGTCCCTCCGGCCACGTCGGCATTACCGAACCAACCCTGGTTCATGCCTTTCTTTACGGTCAGGTCGAGCACCGTCTCCTCCTCACCGTCGTCAATACCGGTGATACGTGCCAAATCGGACTTCTTATCGTAGGTTTTCAGCTTCTCTATCATATCTACCGGCAGGTTCTTCAAACCGGTCTTTACGTCTCCACCGAAGAACTCCTTGCCGTCGACCATAATCTTCGACAAGTCCTTACCGTTGATTTTCACATTACCCTCGTCGTCAATCTCCGCACCGGGCAGCTTCTTCACCAACTCCTCGAGCATGGCTCCCTCGGGGGTACGATAGGCAGATGAAGTATATACCAGTGTATCTTCCACCACCTGCACTTGCGGCGCTTCTGCCGTAACCACAGCCTCGGCCAGCATCACCGCATCCGTTTCCAATGTCAGTGTACCCACGTTCTTGGCAGTTGTCGTAGCATAAAGGTGTAAAGGGATGTACTGGCTCTTGAATCCGATGTAGGAAACCTTCAGCACGTATTTACCCGCACTGACTTTGGGAAGAGTGAAATAACCTTGTGCCGTAGTGGCCGTACCCGATGCCTGAACACTGTCTGGCAACAAAAGCAACTGCACGGTAGCTTGTATCGCAGGCTCCTTGGTGTCCTCCACGACACGGCCCGATACCGTAATGTTTTTGGTCTGTGAAAATGCAGACAGCGTTGTTACCAACAGCAACGCCATCCCCGTGATAATTTTCTTCATGTGTCTATTCTTTGTCTATTCTAAATGAACAATGCCTTTTATTCACTGTTTCATTTGACAGACTTCCGGGCAAAAGGTTTAATGCCCCACATGACGATTTGCTTTATTTATCGACTATTCCGCTTAAATAATCTATCAACTGTCGCTTTCTTTATACCAAATTCCAAGCAAAGCACATTCAATATAAGAAATATGAGAAAAGAAGAAGAATCGACCGAAAGGAGGTCACCCTGCGCCACCCGGTAGAGCATACCGCCGAAGATAAAAAGAACGGTCAGAAAGATGGCATTGCGCGTGGACTTGTTGCGCACCTGCTCTATCTCCTTATTCTCGTTCTTCGTCAAGGCAAAGATTATCATCAGTGCCCCCATCATCATCAGGAGTTTGGAGCATTCCTTGTAAAACAGCAAGTTGGCATCTGTCACTTTTCCCCACAATAGGAATATGAAAGGAAGGAACAACGCCAGAGCTATGATGAAATAACCCAACGGACGGCAATAAACGGGAAGTAATGCTCTCATTTCTATCAATCAATTACAAATTACTAATTACAAATAGCGGGAGGCAGATGACGGAAACACCTTGCCACCCATAGAATTTCGCGGGACAAAGATAACGTTTTATTGCCAAAAGAGCTATCTTTGTGCCACAATATAATGAAGAAGGCTCCCTTTCCTTCATAATCCGTAACATCAGTAATTGGTAATTCGTAATTTGTAATTAACAAGATGAGTAAACAAGAAGTAATCCTTTGCGAAGGACTGGCAAACAGCCTGACGCATGCCATAGCGAAGTGTCCCCATGACAAGCTTTTCATCCTTACCGACGAGCATACCCACCGCCTCTGCCGCCCGCATCTGGACGGTATCCCCGCCCTGGAAGAAGCGGAAGAGATTATTATCGGGGCAGAAGATGTGCACAAGAATATGGAAACGCTGGCTGCCGTATGGCAAGCCCTGAGTGAGAAAGGGGCCAGCCGCCACTCCCTGCTCATCAATCTGGGCGGTGGCATGGTGACCGACCTTGGCGGTTTTGCCGCTTCCACCTTCAAGCGGGGCATCGCCTACATCAACGTTCCCACTACGCTGCTCGCCATGGTCGACGCTTCCGTGGGAGGCAAGACGGGCATCAACTTCAACGGTCTGAAGAATGAAATCGGCGTCTTTGCTCCTGCCGCCTGCGTGCTGCTGGAAACCGAGTTCCTGCGCAGCCTCGATGCCCATAACTTCTTCTCCGGCTATGCGGAGATGCTGAAGCACGGCCTCATCAGTACCCCGGAACATCTGGCGGAACTGCTGGCCTTCGATACGGAGAAGATAGATTATGCCTTGCTGAAGTCCATGGTAGGACGTTCCGTGCAGGTAAAGGAACGCATCGTAGAAGAGGACCCACTGGAACATGGCATCCGCAAAGCCTTGAACCTGGGGCACACCGTGGGACACGCCTTCGAAAGCCTCGCCCTTGCCGAAAGGCGTCCGGTGCTGCACGGCTATGCAGTGGCATGGGGGCTGGTCTGCGAACTCTACCTTTCTTATATAAAGACCGGATTCCCGAAGGACAAGATGCGCCAGACCATCCAATTCGTCAAAGAGAATTATGGCAGCTTCACCTTCAACTGCAAACAGTACGACCAGCTGTACGAACTGATGAAGCATGACAAGAAGAATACCGCCGGAGTCATCAACTTCACCCTATTGAAAGAAGTGGGTGACATCTGTCTCAACCAGACGGCAGACAAGGAGACTATCTTCGAAATGTTCGACTTTTATAGGGAGTGCATGGGAGCATAGCACTCCCGGCAAGGAGAGACAGTATTCTCTGAATTCTTCCACATTCATCGCTCACTCCTCCCTCGAAAAGTCCTCCGTATCATTTTCCATCCCAACTGGGTCTTCATCCGGAATTCCCGTCTTTCCCTCGGCCCGCTCCTTTCGCAGCGTTTCCGGTCGCAACATATCGTGAGGGAAATATCGGCTAAGCGGATAACGGTAGAAATCCATCCCGCTGTTCAGCCTCGCCACCAGCGACTTATCCGGACGAAAATAGACACGGGATAAGCGTACCTTGCCCGGCATCACATCGTCGGGATGCTCAAACCCGTCACTCGTCACCGCCACATGGAAGGAACCCAGCCCCTTAATGGTCACCGACTCTCCCTCCATCAGCGCTTCCTCTATAAACTTCGGCAAATCTATCAATACACTCTGCACGTCTCCCGAACTCATCCCTTTTCTGGATGCCATACGCTGCGCCAGCAGCTCTGCCGTCACACCTCCACGCCGCTGTAACACACGCTGCACAGCATAATAGAGTTGCTTCACCCCTTCTGCCGTGCGGAAAACCTTCTTTCGAACCAAATAGACTATACTCATACTCTTTTCACAATGAACATAATGTTTCTTACTGCAACCAGACTGCTGACACCCCACCCGAAGGTTACTTCCCCTAAACAGAAAGCCAGTTTCCATACGGCCGGACAGCTATTCCCCAACATGCACGAGATGCACATCTCATGCAGTTCGAGACATACATCTCAACACACGCGAGATGTGCATCTCATACAGCAAAGGTAATCATATTCCACCTGATATACAAATATCTTTCATGTATCGGGGAATAATATTCCGCACCAGCTTACTCCGGCTCTTATCATTAATTAACAATGCTGCATGCAGGGTTTTCGCAAATATGCTATTTCTATAAAAGCAAGACCTATTCCAAATGTTTAATTTAAAAGAGTACACTATGAAAATGAAGTCAATCTTTAACAAGAAAATTTTAATCGCTATTGCAACCATCAGCTCCTTAAGCCTCCAATCGTGCCTGGACGACGATGATAATTATGCCATGAGATTCCCCAATGCCCTGGTAACGGTAAAGACCGATGCAGACCAGACAGTCTTTCTGCAATTGGATGACAAGACCACTCTGCTGCCTACCAACATGACGAAATCTCCCTACGGCGAGAAGGAAGTCCGCGCTTTGGTAAACTACAAGGAAGTGGACGAGCCCAGCGATATCTACACCCAAGCTGTACATATAAACTGGATAGACAGTATCCTTACCAAACCCATCGCCCCGGATTTGGGTGAAGAGAACGATACCGTATACGGCACCGACCCGGTGGAAATAGTGAACGATTGGGTAACCATCGCAGAAGACGGTTATCTGACCCTTCGCTTTAGAACTCAGCAAGGAGACTATCAAACAAAGCACTTTGTCAATCTGCTGCTGAGCGAGAATCCGGAAAACCCGTATGAAGTAGAATTCCGCCACAATGCCAAGGGCGACATTTACGGCAGGTATGCGGACGGACTGGTTGCTTTCAAGTTGGATGCCCTGCCTGATACAGAAGGCAAGACCGTTAAATTGAAACTGAAGTGGAAATCATTTAGCGGCGAAAAATCTGCGGAATTCGATTATTGTACCCGGAAATCCGTAACGCCCGAAAGTCCGGCTATCACTTCCGTAAGAAACAGCCTAAACCTGCAATAACTTCATTCAAAGTATGCCTGCCCGCTCAAAGCCATTGCCTTGCGAAGCAGGCATACAAGTAAAAAGAGAGCAGGACACGTTGACCGAAAGCCTTGAAACTGCAAAATATAGGTTCATTCAATAAAAAAAGCACTATAAATATTTGCTATTTTAAAATAAAGCCGTACATTTGCACCCGCAATTCGGGATGTAGCTCAGCCCGGTAGAGTACGCGTCTGGGGGGCGTGTGGTCGCAAGTTCGAATCTTGTCATCCCGACTGAGTAAAGTGCTGGTAATCCAATGATTATCGGCACTTTTTCTTTTTATACATTTCCTGATTTTAGCAGTAGAAATGGGACAAAATCAAGGTTAGTGTAAACCATAGTGTAAACCGCTGCACAACCTTTAAAGCAATGAGTATCAAGGTTTCAGTGGTTTGTTTTAAGAGTAAAGTGTTATCAAACGGAGAGCACCCTTGTAGCTAACACTTGAAAAGGGACCCGGGTAGCATTTGAAACGTGTACCACCCG